>SKEL01000594.1_pt1 | contig 38232 bp, 26 predicted proteins | sample 4826741 | NCBI WGS metagenome assembly SKEL01 (sample SAMN11008810, study PRJNA524170) | human gut metagenome | biome: Human fecal sample; material: Feces; isolation source: fecal sample from pouch patient p33 | host: Homo sapiens | place: Israel: Tel-Aviv | collected 2016-03-22
ACTCAGGAAACAGACTCCATTCTCCATAAATCCATGGTTCCTCCGAATCTTACAGAAGCCACAGTTATCCACGCGGCATCTGACGGAGCATACACCATTCTGGAACCGATCATAACCATTCAGTTCGCAGACGGAACCACCAAAGATCTGGCACTTGCGCAGAAATGGCCGATCCGTATCCCGAGACCAACCCATAAACGTTTCCCTGCAAGTGTTCCGCTTGTCACAGGCCAGCGTATCCTGGACACCCTTTTCCCGATCGCAAAGGGCGGTACAGCCGCTGTTCCGGGAGGTTTCGGTACAGGTAAAACAATGACACAGCATCAGATCGCGAAATGGTCTGACGCAGACATCATCATCTACATTGGATGCGGAGAGCGTGGAAACGAGATGACCCAGGTTCTGGAAGATTTCAGCAAGCTGATCGACCCGAAATCCGGAAACCTGATGATGGACAGAACCACACTGATCGCCAATACTTCCAACATGCCGGTTGCGGCTCGTGAAGCTTCTATTTATACCGGTGTTACCCTTGCAGAATACTACCGCGACATGGGCTATGACGTAGCCATCATGGCAGACTCCACTTCCCGTTGGGCAGAGGCTCTTCGAGAACTGTCCGGACGTCTGGAGGAAATGCCTGCTGAGGAAGGTTTCCCTGCATATCTGGCATCCAAGCTGTCCGCATTCTATGAGCGTGCAGGAATGATGCAGAACTTAAACGGAACCGAAGGCTCTGTCTCCATTATCGGAGCCGTTTCCCCTCAGGGTGGTGACTTCTCAGAGCCTGTTACACAGAACACCAAGCGTTTCGTCCGCTGCTTCTGGGGACTGGACAAATCCCTTGCCTATGCCCGTCACTTCCCTGCCATTCACTGGCTTACCAGTTACAGTGAATACCTGGAAGACCTGACCCCATGGTACAGAGAACACGTTTCCCCTAAGTTTGTGGCAGACAGAAACCAGCTCATGGCAATCCTGAACCAGGAAAGCTCTCTGATGGAAATCGTTAAACTGATCGGAAGCGATGTTCTTCCGGACGACCAGAAACTGACACTGGAAATCGCCAGAGTCATCCGTCTGGGATTCCTCCAGCAGAACGCTTTCCACGCAGAAGACACCTGCGTACCGATGGAAAAACAGTTCCTGATGATGGAAACCATCCTTCATCTCTACGAGAAATGCCGCGCACTCATCAACCGTGGAATGCCGGTTTCCGTACTGAAAGAAGGCAACAACATCTTTGAAAAAATCATTTCCATTAAATATGATGTAGCAAACAACCAGCTTGATAAATTCGACCAGTATATGCAGGACATCGATGCTTTCTATGACAATATAATGGAGAAAAACGGCTGATGCCGTAATGGTTACTATCCATGGCCGTTCTGAATCAGATTCGTAAAACCGGCCATGGATAGTAACAGAGAGGAGAAGTTTATGGCAATTGAATATTTAGGCTTAAGCGAAATAAACGGACCTCTGGTGGTCCTGGAAGGTGTCAAGAATGCCTCCTATGAGGAAATCGTAGAATTTCACATGGACGACGGGACTCGCAAGATCGGCCGTATTATTGAGATTTATGAGGACAAAGCTGTCATTCAGGTTTTTGAAGGAACCGACAGCATGTCCCTGAGCAATACCCACACAAGACTGACCGGACATCCAATGGAGATCGGGCTTTCCCCTGAAATCCTCGGACGTACTTTCAACGGTATCGGCCAGCCAATTGACGGTCTGGGAGATATCACCCCGGAAGTCAGATTGAATATCAACGGTCTGCCGCTGAACCCGGTAGCCCGTGAATATCCGCGAAACTATATCAACACCGGTATTTCCGCAATCGACGGACTGACCACCCTGATCCGTGGACAGAAGCTGCCGATCTTTTCCGGAAACGGTCTTCCTCATGATAAGCTGGCTGCACAGATCGTACAGCAGGCATCTCTGGGAGAGGGTTCCGATGAGAAATTTGCCATTGTTTTCGCAGCAATGGGTGTTAAATATGACGTAGCAGAATTTTTCCGCCGTACGTTCGAGGAAAGCGGTGCTGCCGACCATGTAGTCATGTTCCTGAATCTTGCCAATGATCCGGTTGTTGAGCGTCTTCTTACACCGAAGATCGCCCTCACTGCCGCAGAATATCTTGCTTTTGAAAAAGGAATGCACATCCTGGTTATCCTGACAGATATCACATCTTTCTGCGAAGCCATGCGAGAAGTTTCCTCTTCCAAAGGTGAGATCCCATCCCGTAAAGGTTATCCGGGTTATCTGTACAGTGAACTTGCAACCCTGTACGAACGTGCAGGTATCGTAAAAGGCAAACCGGGTTCTGTAACCCAGATTCCGATCCTGACCATGCCAAACGATGATATCACCCACCCGATCCCTGACCTTACCGGTTACATCACTGAAGGTCAGATCGTTCTGGACAGACAGCTTCACGGACAGGCGATCTACCCGCCGATCAACGTGCTTCCTTCCCTTTCCCGTCTGATGAAAGACGGCATCGGTGAAGGCTACACCAGAGCCGACCATCAGGACGTAGCAAACCAGCTTTTCTCCTGCTATGCAAAAGTTGGAGATGCCAGAGCCCTTGCTTCTGTTATCGGTGAAGATGAGCTTTCCCCGCTGGATAAACGTTATCTGGTATTTGGTAAAGCTTTTGAGAGCGAATTTGTCGGCCAGTCCGAGACAGAGAACCGAAGCATCACCGAGACCCTTGATAAAGGCTGGGAACTTCTGGGACTTCTTCCGAAAGAAGAGCTTGACCGAATCGATACGAAGATCCTCGATAAGTACTATCACGAAACAGTACGCTAAAAGAAGCGAGGTGATTGAATGGATCCGAATACCTTTCCCACCAAGGGAAACCTGATACTTGCAAAGAACTCACTGAAACTTTCCCGTCAGGGCTATGAGCTGATGGACAAAAAGCGTAACATCCTGATCCGAGAGATGATGGATCTGATCGATCAGGCAAAAGATATCCAGACACAGATCGATGTAACTTTCCGCACCGCTTATGCCGCCCTGCAGAAAGCCAATATGGAGATCGGTATCGCCTTTGTCCAGCAGATTGCATGTACCGTTCCCATCGAGAACTCCATCCGCATCAAAACCCGAAGCGTTATGGGTACGGAGATTCCTCTTGTGGAATATAACAAAACAACCAACACGCCAACCTATGCCTACTACAGCACAAAGATGTCTCTGGACGAAGCCAAGGCTGCCTTTGAAAAGGTAAAAGAACTGTCCATCCGCCTGTCCATGGTGGAAAACGCAGCCATCCGCCTTGCAGCCAACATCAAGAAAACCCAGAAACGTGCCAACGCACTGAAGAATATCACCATTCCAAAGTACGAAGCACTGACCAAAGACATTCAGAATGCTCTGGAAGAGAAAGAGCGAGAAGAGTTCACACGTTTAAAAGTTATCAAACGAATGAAACAGAAATAAAGAATGTGGAAAACCGCTGTGGAAAGTTATCCCCGGCGGTTTTCGTTTTGTTTCTACATTATCCACATTTCTGATTCCTTTGTGGAAATTTCCACTTTCTGTAATATGGATTCTTTTTCTATCCTCTGTTGCTTCGTTCCTGAAAACATCATGATAAATAGTCAGATTATTTCTGTATATTTATATGTATTTTGTCTTTTTTATACAATATAATATGATTTTTAGAATTTACCAAAGTCAATAGATTTCCACATTTTTTTGTGCCTGAAACCGCAATTTATCATTTTACACAAAACATACGTTTCTTTTTTCATTATGTAAATCAAGTTATTCACACATCAAAAATGTGGATAATGTGGATAACTTTGTGCATAACTTTATTTTTCAGGCTTTCTGGTAAGTTCTGTATGTGGAAAGAATGTGCATGAAATTATCCACTTTTCCCATATATCGACATACTTTGTGCAAATTGTCGAAACGCCCATTTTGCGCTGGTTCTTTACTGTAATACCATATTCAGGGAGAACCCCGCCAGGGTTCTTCGCTAACGCAAGAAAGAATCCTGTTTGCAGGATTCTCCGCCTGCGGCGGGCCGCTTCTGCGACAAAAAAATCTTCATTCACTGCCTGCTTCCCTTCAGACAATGAATGAAGATTTTCATTAATCATGCGTTATTTATTCCATATAGGTTCCGATCGCTGCCGGCTGCTGATAATCATAATTGGAAATCTTGATTCCTGTGGCAGCACCGCTTGCGTGGATAATCTTACCATCACCGATATAAAGTGCCACATGATCTATATAACCATTTCCATAGAATACCAGATCTCCCGGTTCAAGCTGGCTGATATCTTTCCTGGTGGAAGCAGCACACTGATCTGCTGCCACACGCGGAAGGCTGTATCCAAAATTTGCAAATACAGACATTACAAAACCGGAGCAGTCTGCACCGTTTGTCAGGCTTGTTCCACCGTAAACATACGGATTTCCCTCAAACTGCAACGCAAAATCCACAACTGCCTGACGTTTCGCAAGACGCTGCTCCTCTGCCTTTTTTGCCTCTTCTTCTGCCTTCTTCGCTTCCTCTTCGGCTTTCTTTCTAGCCTCTTCCGCTGCTTTCTTCTCTTCCTCTTCGGCTTTTTTTCTGGCTTCTTCCTCTGCTTTCTTTTTTGCTTCTTCAGCTTTTTTCTTAGCGTCTTCTACTGTCTGCTGAATGGTCTGTAAGGCTTCTTCTTTCTCCTTCTCTGCTTTCTCGGCAGCTTTCTGCGCCTTCTCCACTCTGCGTTCTTCTCTGACCTGTGCAGCTTCTTCCTCTTTCTCCATATAGGCCTGTGTCTGCTCCTCGGTCTGTTTCGCCAACGCACTTGCCAGTGCACTCACACTGCCTGTTGCATCAGAATCAGAACCGTTACTGCTGCCATCTGTATCTGTCACAGAACTTCCATCGATCGGGTCTGAAACATCCGTTCCATCGGAAAAAAGCTCTGCTCCATCTTCAAACTCTGCCGCACTTACCATCTGTCCCTGTGCCAGAACCATAGTTCCTACGGCTGCCGCCAGTAAAATCGCTCTTATTTTATTCTTCAATCTAACAACTCCTTAATGATAACTCTTTCGTTTCAACAGGGGATACCGATTTCTCTCCGCCCACCGCTTTGCTGCTTCATTCGTTTAAATTGTTACATAATTATTACGTTTTGTTACGCATTTGTGTATGTTATCATAGAGGAGTCATTTTGTCAAATGAACAAACTGTGAAAAAACAAACTCATTGGCACTTCTGTTACTATTATCACTGCTATTACAGCCATTACCGTTCATTCCGGTACACAGCAACGAATCATTTACTTATTTGTCATCAGATAGTGCTGCGCAGAAGCCACAGCATTGGCACCGTCTGCCACTGCTGTCACTACCTGGCGGAGCTTTTTGGTGCGGATATCTCCTGCTGCAAAAACTCCCGGAGTCTGCGTGATTCCTTCTTCTCCCGCAATAATATATCCTCCTTTATCCAGCGCCACAAGTTCCTGAAATCGCTCTGTATTCGGAACTAATCCCACTGCAATAAACACACCATCTGTCCGGATCACAGATTCACTGTCATTTTTCACATTGCGGATCTTCAGACCGGTCACACTCTCCGTTCCCTGCACTTCTACTGCCACACTGTCCCAGATGATTTCTACATTTTCGCATGTATTCAGGCTGTCCTGAAGAATCTGATCTCCGCGAAATTCATCCCGTCTGTGAACCACATAAACCTTTTGACAGATTCTTGAAAGAAAAATCGCATCTTCCAGAGCCATATTTCCACCGCCGATCACCACCGCTGTTTTATCCCTGAAAAAAGCGCCATCGCAGGTAGCGCAGTAGGAAACACCCATTCCGGAAAATTCTTCCTCACCGGGAATATTCAGCCTTCTGTGGCTGGCACCGCAGGCAAGGATCACTGTCCTGGCTCTGTATTCATGCTTCTTTGTCCGGATAATCTTCTCACTTCCTGAACCTTCTGCATTTTCCACAGAAAGAACATTTTCACGCACCGGCTCAATTCCCAGCTTCGCTGCATGATCTCCCATAGCTTCACCCAGATCCATTCCGCTGATCCCCGGAAGTCCCGGATAATTGTCCACCTCATAAGTATTCAGGATCTGCCCTCCCTGTGCAAACTGTCTGTCTAACCATAACGTATTTAAACGGGCACGCGCAGCATAAATCGCCGCACTGATCCCCGCAGGTCCTGCCCCCAGAATTGCGATATCATAAATCTCTGCCATTTTTTCTTCCTCCTGTATTTTTCTCTTCCGCACTTTTATCATCATCTTATCATACTCCGCTTTCATTTCCAATAAGATAGTAAAAACAGCCTTCTGAGGTTTGTATGAGTATTCCCAAAAAAATTCTGACTCTGTGTCTGGTGTTTTATCTTGGCATCGGCATGGGCTATGTATCTGAACACGGGCTTTCTGAAAATTCCCGTTTTGAATCATTCACAGAAAATCTTTTCCGGGCAGAAGTATCTGCCAATACTCTTACCCTTCACTACGCTCTGGCTGATCCTGCCAGCCAGGGGATCAAAAAATCTGCCGTTTCTCTCGGCACAGTCTCATCTGACGCTGCCAGTGCAGAAGAAACTGCCCGTCTCTGCCAGAATTATGAAAAACAGTTAAAAAACTTTCATTATTCCAGGCTGAGTAAGGACAATCAGCTCACTCTGGATATGCTCCTGCTGTATTTTCACACCCGCGCTTCTCTGGGAAAAAACTATATTCTGGATGAACCACTTGGCCCAAGCCTTGGTATTCAGGCACAGCTCCCGGTGCTACTCGCTGAGTATGCTTTCTATACAAAAGAAGATATCTCTGATTATCTGAAGCTTCTCGGCACCATCAAACCCTATTTTCAGAGTATCCTTGACTTTGAAAAAGAAAAAATCAGCTCCGGCTGTTTCATGAGTAACACTACCCTTGACCGGATTCTGAAACAGTGCAGTTCTTTTATCCAGAATCCCGATTCCAACTATATGGATGATATTTTTGCGCAGAAATTAAAGACTTTCTCCAACCCGAAACTCAGTCAGAAAGACCAGGAAGAACTTTGTACATATCACCATAAGCTGATTATTCAGCAGGTAATCCCCGCCTATCAGGAACTGGTCTCCGGGCTGAAAACGCTTCGTGGAAGTGGCAAAAACAGCCGCGGACTGGCATATTTCGAGGGTGGTCGCGCATATTATCTCTACCTTCTTCAGAGCCAGACCGGTACCTATGTACCTGTAAAAAAAATCGAGCAGCGACTGTCTGCTCAGCTATTGAAAGATTACGAAGAAATCCAGACTTTATTAAAATCAGATCCTTCTCTGGCTTCTTCTCTTTCCCAATATTCCACAGCCATCACTCTGACTCCTTCACAGATGCTGGAAAAACTTCCTTCTCTCATGGCCGGGGACTTTCCGGAGCTAAAAAATACCACTTACGAACTCCGTTCTGTACATGAGTCCATGAAAAGCTTTCTAAGCCCTGCCTTTTATCTTACACCACCAGTGGACACCGGAAGTCCAAATGTAATTTATATCAATAATTCCGGACGTAGCACCAGTCTGGAACTGTTTGGAACACTGGCTCACGAAGGATTTCCCGGTCATCTGTATCAGACCGTATCTTTTTCCAGAAGCAAACCGGCAAATATCCGCTATCTGATCACTTCCTCCGGTTATGTGGAGGGATGGGCAACCTATGTAGAATCTTATGCCTATCAGTATGCAGCCTCACTTATGACAAACCTCAGCCGGAACAGCGCTTCCAGTGATTTCCATGATTCCGATACATCCGGCACATCCGATACATCTGGCAAGTCCAGTACATCCAATATGTCCAGCGCATCCAATGCGACACGGCTTGCATGGCTGAACCGCAGTATGAATCTCTGTATCTATTCTCTGATCGATATCGGCATCCATTACAGAGGCTGGGAGCAGGCGCGCGTGGCTGCTTTTCTCAAAGCATTCGGTATCACCAATGCCTCTGCTGCCAGTGAAATCTACCAGTACATCGTAGAAACTCCCGGCAATTATCTGAAATATTACTGGGGATATCTCAACTTCCTGGACCTGAAAAAATCCTGTCAGAATTCCATGGGAGCTGACTTTGATCTGAAAAAATTTCACCGGAAGATCATGGAAATCGGTCCCGTCCAGTTTCCGGTACTGGAAAAATATCTGAAACAGGAATTTACTCCATCAAAAAAGGAACTGCCCGCGGGCAGTTCCCCCTGTCTGATTCTCGCATAATATTTCACATAATATGTGTACCTGCACTACGTTCTGCTGTTACTCTGTCCGGAATCGGACTGCCGGAACCTGCACAAACCTGCAGAAACCACTGCCTTTTTTTCCTAAACCTGATAATTTCTGAAAAACTCCTGCAGCTTCGTAAGTGCTGTAGTCAGTGCCTCTGTTTCCTCTACATTCAGTCCCTTCAGCACAGCCAGTACCATTTTTTCATGAAAATCTTTATGATGATGGTATGCTTTCTCTCCGGTCTCTGTCAGAGAAATCAGGACGACTCTACGGTCCTCCTGGCTTCGCATACGCTGAATATATCCCTTTTTCACAAGATTGTTGACTGCAATCGTCAATGTTCCCACTGTTACGTTCAGAACTTTAGCCACAGTGGACATATTTTTCTGCTCCCGGATACCCACGGCATCTATAATGTGCATATCATTAACCGAAATATTCTTATATTCAGGTGTGATCAACGCCCGTTCTTCCAGGTCCAGAATCTCATTAAACAAATTGACCAGCACATCATTGATTGCCTCATAATGATTCATCCGGTTACCTCCCTCTTTCCGATAAACGCTGCATTTATTATACACTATATTATTTTTTCACACAAGTTCGTGTTCGCCGCGTTTCCTGTAATTCCTGCATATCCGGATGCCGAAAGTGAAACAATACTGAAACATTTTTAAAGAAATTCTTTCTTTGCCCTGTAAAGTTTGCTATAATGTGATTACGTTTGTGGGAATTCTCCCACGAATTATTTTTTTAGCCAAATGAAATCAAACAACAGGGCAGATAATTTTATGTTACTGTACACAAAGAGAACAGTAACAATTTTATCCTCCTGATCACCACCATTTTTATGGTGTCAAAGGACAGAATAATTTATGAAAAGAAATAATATCCCTTTAAATATCAGGGAAAAAAACAATTCAAAAATCAGTCTTTTGTGTTCTATCGTTGTACTCGCCGTGCTCTTTCTTCTTGTATATCAGATTGATTATTCGCTGATTCGCAAACCGCAGAAAGAAGCCTCAGAAGCAACTGCACTGGAGCAGCAAAAGTCTGAAGATGCCTCCGCAGCTCCGGAAATTTCCACAGCTACTGTGGTCGCAGTGGGAGATAATCTTTATCACAGCATGCTCTATCAGTCCGGAGAAACTGATTCCGGTGCCTGGAATTATGATCAGATTTATGCAAACGTTCTGGATGAGATCCAGGCGGCAGATATTGCGATGATCGATCAGGAAACAGTATTTGCGCCAAGCCATGATAATGTCAGTTCCTATCCACTATTTGCCACACCCGAAGAAGTAGGTGATGCCATTATCAAAGCCGGTTTCAATGTCGTGGAATCTGCTACCAATCACATGGATGATTATGGTTATGATTATCTGAAATCCACACTGGACTTCTGGAGCAGTAATTATCCGGATATTCCGGTGCTCGGTATCCATGCGACTCAGGACGATGCAGATACTGTAAAAGTAAAAGAAGTCAACGGAATCAAAGTCGCATTTCTGGATTATACATATGGAACTAACGGCTCCGGCACAGGAGACGGTAATGACTATATGATCGATATTTTTGATAAAGACAAAGTTTCTGCCATGATCCAGAAAGCCAAAGAAGTCAGTGACTGTATCATTTTTGTTGCACACTGGGGTGCGGAAGACGAAACCATGCCAAATGAATATGAAAAGCAATGGGCAGCATTCCTGATGGAACAGGGAGTTGACGTTATTATCGGCGGACATCCTCATGTGCTTCAGCCTTACGGGCGCCTTTCTGATGATCAGGGGCACAGTACATTGGTTTTTTATTCTCTGGGAAATTTCGTTTCTACTCAGGAAGAACTTCCGGAACTACTCGAAGGCATGGCAGGTTTTACGATTCAAAAATCCACACTCAATGGCGAAAGTACCATAGAAATCCTTTCTCCGGAAATCAGACCTATGGTCATGCATTATAATTATAATACCGGCGAATACGGACCTTATATGCTGGAAGATTATACAGAAGATCTCGCATCTCAGCACAGTGTACGGGATGTGCTGGGCGATGAATTTACGCTCGCTGCTTTGCAGGCAAAATTTCAGGAAATCATGTCCATGAATGTAAAGCCTTCCACAAATACGAATCTTCTGAATGTGAAATTTGACTGGGAAGGAAACATGATTGACAAAACGACCGGCGATGTCGTTGAGGATACGGAATCCATCCATTCCTGGGAATATACAGCCTCTTCTGATTCTTCTGATTCGGCAGGTGACGGCTCCGACAACAGTTCGGATAACGCTTCGAGTGACGGCAGCTATGATAATGAAACTGACAGCAGTTATGACGGAAGCAGTGACAGTTATGATTCTTCTTATGACAGCAGTTCCTATGATTCCGGATATGACGACAATAGTTATGACAGCAGCTACAGTGACAGTTCTTATGATGACAGCAGCTATGATAGCAGTTACGATAACAGTTCTTATGACGATGGCAGCTATGATGGCAGTTACGATGACAGTTCTTATGATGACAGTAATTACGACGACAGTTACGATGGCAGCTATGACAGCAACTACGATGAGAACTATTAAGAGATGGAAGCATTAAAACCAAGAGGTAAAACTATCTGAAAAAAGCAGGATATGACACAGCCAGTCTGTTGTGTGATACCCTGCTTTTTGCATTGATATTATTGTTTTGTATTGATATTCTTGTTTCAACTCACAGTCGGAATTTTGATTTTCTCATCCTGAATGATCAGATTCCAAGTAATGTCCGTGCATTTTCTCTTGTGACAGAAATTACCTCCTCTTCTGTCACTTCCTTCAGTTCTGCGATCATCCGCACCACATATGGCAGATTCAGAGATGAATTTCTTTTTCCTCTGTTTGGCTTCGGAGCCAGATATGGGCTGTCTGTTTCCAGAACGATCTGGGAAAGCGGGGCATATTTTACAACTTCCTTTAATTTTTTTGCATTTTCGAAAGTAACCACTCCGCCGATTCCCAGGTAAAGTCCCATTTTCAGGTATTCTGCCGCGATTTCCTTACTGTAGGAAAAGCAATGAATGATCCCGCCATACATTCCACCGTTCATATATTCTCTGATAATGTTCAGGGTATCCTCTGCCGCATCTCTGCTGTGGATCATAAACGGCATTTTTTCTTCTCTGGCAATATCAAGCTGCGCGCGGAACATTTTCTGCTGAATTTCATGTTCTTCTTTTTCTTTATGCCAGTAATAATCCAGCCCGATTTCTCCGATTGCTACCATCTTATCCAGATGGGAAAGTCTGCGAATTTCATCCAGAGTTTCCTGTGTCATTTTGTCCGCATCATCCGGATGAACACCCACAGCCCCATACACAAACGGATATTTTTCCATCAATGCCACGGTGTTCTGCAGTCCGTCTATGGATGCACAGACATTGACTACTTTCTCAATTCCGTTTGGCTGCAAAGATTCCAGAAGTTCTTCTCTGTCTGCGTCAAAAGCCTCATCATCATAATGTGCATGTGTATCTAAGATCATTCTTACTCTCCTATATTCATATCTCTGTTATTACTGCTTCGATCACTCAGATATATTTATATGATGTCAGGTTCAGAAAACATTTTATCCCTGTCCTGATATCCTTATATTGTCTTCGCAATCCGGCAATAACGATTCCGTTTTAGTTACTGCCCACTCTGCGCACAGTAATCAGTTTTACTCTTCCATAATGGTCAGTTCATCTCCCGGACGGATAGTTCCTCCGTGAAGAACTCTTGTAAAAACACCCTGTTTCGGCATGATGCACTCTCCCATTTTCTTAAAGATCGCACATCCACTGTGGCATTCTTTTCCAATCTGTGTAAGTTCCAGAACCACATCATTACAGACAAATTTCGTACCGATCGGAAGCGTGGCAAAGTCAATTCCCTGCACTACCAGATTTTCTCCGAATGCTCCATCCTCTACTTCTGCTCCTCTTGCTCTAAATTCTTCAATCTTGTCAAAAGAGAGCAGGCTGACCTGACGATGCCATTTTCCTGCATGTGCATCTCCCTGAATTCCCCAGTCTTCTTTAATCTCAATTTCCGGAACGCTTACTTTCTGAGTTCCTTTTGCTTCACTTGTACATACTGCAATTACTTTTCCCATAAGAATAACCCTTTTTCCTTCTTTTATTTTCTTGCGCAGTTTCCTGCTTCACCTGTCATGATCTCAATTCCGTGTCCCAGTGCATCAATAATATACTCCAGGCTTTCCTTTACTGCCTTCGGGCTTCCCGGAAGATTGATGATAAGTGTTTTTTTGCGGATACCGGCTGTAGCACGGCTGAGCATGGCACGTTTGGTAATGGTCATACTGTACGCACGCATCGCTTCCGGAATCCCCGGTACACGTCTGTCAACAATATCCTCTGTTGCCTCCGGCATGATATCCCTCGGTGAAAATCCGGTTCCACCTGTAGTCAGGATCAGTTCTGCTGCATTGCTGTCTGCAATTTCTTTCATTCTTTCTGAAAGCATCTGTCTGTCATCCGGCAGAATGTCCATGGATACCACTTCATATCCGTTTTTCTCCACGATCTCGCGGATTGCCGGACCGCTTAAATCTTCTCTTTCTCCACGATATCCTGTATCGCTGGATGTAATGATCGCTACTCTTTTCATTTATTTTTCCTCCGCTTCGTTATCTGATTCGGGTCAGGCGGATAAAATCATCCGCTTCGCTATTTGGTTAAAACCCATTATTTCTGAAAATCACTATCGTCTCCAAAATGGAAATCTCCACTCTTTCCACCTGTTTTCTCTACCAAATGAATATTCGTCATTACCATATGTTTGTCAATTGCTTTACACATATCATAGATGGTCAGAAGTGTCACCTGAACACCTGTCAGGGCTTCCATTTCCACGCCTGTTTTTCCTTCTGTTTTAACGGTACAGAATACCCGGATGATTCCTTTTTCGCTTTCCAGTTCATAGTCTACTGCACACTTCTGGATCGGGAGTGGATGGCACATCGGAATCAGTTCTGAGGTTCTTTTTACCCCCATGATCCCGGCTACACGGGCTACCCCGAGAACATCGCCCTTTTTCACAGAGCCTTCCTGTACAGCCTCCATGATTGCCTGACCCACATGAATCTCTCCTGTTGCAACAGCCGTTCTGTAAGTAATATTTTTACCGGAAACATCTACCATAACTGCATTTCCGTTTTCATCAAAATGATTAAATCCCTGTGACATATTTTTATAAAAATCCCCTTCCATATGAAAAAAGAGCATCCAGGATGCTCTTTTCCAGATTTTCTTCTATTAATTATAACTTTTTATACAAAAAATATCAAGTTTTCTGATAAATTTTTATTTATTTTTTCTACATTTCAGTTACTGTTCGCTTCGGTTCAGTAATACATTTTAAGTCACTGTAATTTTCATCCACAAAAAATGAGACTTCTGCCGCTTACCAGATATACAGCAAAAGTCTCGTTTTTTCATCACGATACGGATGGAATCTTTACCCACCGAGATTGACGACAGCATGAAATTCTCGTGCCAGGTCCTCCCTTTATATAATTAACTATATCTTTCGTGACGGGATTTGTCAAGGCTATAATATCAATTATTTGTAGAATTTTGTCAGCGTTGTGATTATTCACTTTTTCCGGACAATACGCTATTTATCTGTCATTTTTGTTCCTGTCATAAAATTACATCCCCTGTGCTCTTTTTCAGAGGGAGCACAGGGGATGTGTATTTTTTAACAACTAACGAAGCGGATGATTTTGTCCGTCTGACCTGATAATCAGCAGATTTCTGCTCCTGCCGGCATTTCTTTTTCCGGTACCATCAGGGAAAGGTTTCCGTCTGCATCTTCTGCACAGAGAATCATTCCTTCGCTGAGTACTCCGGCAAGTTTGGCTGGTTTGAGGTTGGTTACTACCATGACTCTCTTGCCTACCATTTCTTCTGCACTGTAGTGTGCTTTGATTCCGGATACAATCTGGCGTACCTGGCTGCCGATCTGTACCTGTGAGCAGAGAAGTTTTTTGGATTTTTTCACTTCTTCGCATTTGATGATCTTACCAACCTGGAACTGGAGTTTACCGAAATCTTCGAATGTGATCTCTGGTTTTGCTTCGATGTCGATCACGTCTTCGTTCTCTTCTTTTGCAGGCTCTTCAGCTTTTGGCGGATGAAGTTCTGTTACTTTTGCCATTACCTCTTTGAGGTCAAGACGGGCGAAAAGGATCTCCGGTTTCTCAGTTACTTTGCTGCCTGACGGATAGAGACCGAATGTTTTGAGATCTTCTAATTCTCTGTCCTGTGCATTTAACTGAGCAAGGATTCTCTCTGTTGTCTCCGGCATAAAGGATTTCAACAGAGTTGCACCGATGCAGATTCCCTCAACAAGGTTGTAAAGAACAGTTGCAAGGCGGTCTTTCTTCTCTTCCTCTTTTGCAAGTGCCCATGGCATTGTTTCATCGATGTATTTGTTGCAGCGTTTGAAGATTGTGAATACTTCTGTCATTGCATCTGCTACACGAAGTTTGTCCATTTTTTCGTTTACTTTTGCAGGTACGGAAAGGATGAAGTTCTTAAGATCATCATCTACCGGCTCTGTTACACCTTTGTTCTCTACAACGCCACCGAAGTATTTGTTGGACATGGAGATAGTACGGTTTACAAGGTTTCCGAGGGTATTTGCAAGCTCAGAGTTGAGACGCTCTACCATCAGTTCCCATGTAATGACGCCATCGTTCTCGAATGGCATTTCGTGAAGTACGAAGTAGCGGACTGCATCTACACCGAAGAAGTCTACCAGCTCATCTGCATAGATTACGTTTCCTTTGGACTTACTCATCTTGCCATCGCCCTGAAGGAGCCACGGATGTCCGAATACCTGTTTCGGGAGCGGCAGATCCAGTGACATCAGGAAGATTGGCCAGTAGATGGTATGGAAACGGATGATGTCTTTTCCGATCAGATGCAGGTCTGCAGGCCAGAGTTTGTTGAACTGTTCTGTGCTTTCGCCATCGCAGTCGTAGCCGATTCCTGTGATGTAGTTTGTGAGGGCGTCAAGCCATACATATACAACATGTTTCGGGTCAAAGTCTACCGGGATTCCCCATTTGAAGGATGTTCTGGATACGCAGAGGTCCTGAAGTCCCGGGAGAAGGAAGTTGTTCATCATCTCGTTCTTACGGGACTCCGGCTGGATGAAATCCGGGTGGGTGTTGATGTAGTCGATGAGTTTGTCAGCGTATTTGCTCATTTTGAAGAAGTATGCTTCTTCTTTTGCAGGTACACATGGGCGGCCGCAGTCAGGGCATTTGCCGTCTACGAGCTGGGACTCTGTGAAGAAGGATTCGCATGGTGTGCAGTACATTCCTTCGTAGTGTCCTTTGTAGATGTCGCCTTTTGCGTACATTTTTTTGAAGATTTTCTTGACCTGTTTTTCGTGGTCTTCGTCTGTGGTTCTGATGAATTTGTCATAGGATGTGTTCATCAGATCCCAGATTCTTTTGATCTCGCCGGATACGTTGTCTACGAATTCTTTTGGAGTGATTCCGGCTTCTTCTGCTTTTAATTCAATTTTCTGACCGTGTTCATCGGTTCCTGTCTGGAAGAATACGTCGTAGCCCTGCTGGCGTTTGTAGCGGGCGATGGCGTCGGCTAAAACTACCTCGTAGGTGTTGCCGATGTGCGGTTTGCCTGAAGTATAGGCAATCGCGGTGGTAATGTAATATTTCTGTTTTTCCATGGTTTGTTGTCTCCTTTTTTGAGTGTGGACGATTAAGGGAAATAAAAAAACGTCTCCTCAGATTATCTGAGAAGACGAGATTTACCCGTGTTACCACTTCTGTTCGTTTCCGGGCTCGCGCGGGGAAACCTTGGGAGGTACGTTGTGATACCTCTACGCTGTAACAGGCGTGCCTGTCGCTGCCTAAAGCTGTTGGCTCTCAGCAGTGCCTCTCAGAAGCCATCTTCGATCTGCTCCTTGCCTATCCCTCTCAGCCTTGGAATCTGTCTATTGTGATTCGCGGGGATTTCTCTGTAATGCGGTCTGCAAATGTACTCTCTTCTTCAATGAGTTTGTGTTATTTCATAACAGCGGTTCGTTCTGTAATTGTAGAACGCTGTTAGTTATAGGAAATAGTTATTTCCTGTTATAGGGAAAATATAGCACATTTCGGTGGGTTTGTAAACCCACATTGAAGCCGCTTATCTTTATAATATTTTCAGATAACATCTTGACAATTTCAATCAAGTATTGTATAGTAACAATATCAGTAATGATTATTGTTATTAAATAATTATCTGTTGACAAACAGAGAAGGGAGGAATACCATGGCGACACTGAAGTACAGCCGTCAGAGAGAATCTATTAAAGAATTTCTGCGAAGCAGGACAGATCATCCCACTGCTGATGTGGTATATGAGAATATGAAGCTTATCTACCCGAATATCAGCCTCGGCACGGTATATCGCAACTTATCTCTGCTGGCTGATCTTGGAGAGATCAAGAAGCTTTCCTCTTTTGCCGGAGCAGACCATTTCGATGGACGAACCGAGCGGCACTGCCATTTTATGTGTACCAGATGCGAACGGATCACAGATCTGGAAAGTGAGGGAATCCATCACATCATGGAGCTCGCAGGCGAGAACTTTGGCGGAAAAATTACTGATTACAGTGCAAGATTTTTTGGACTGTGTGAGGACTGTCTGAGAGAGACATCCAATAATCCTGAACCTTCAGAAAATATTTCTGAGAAAAATGAATAACTGTTCAGGATACTTACCATACTTATCATAATGCAATATATTTACGGAAATTTCTTTACATTCAGTAAATATTTCTCCCGCTCATTGTCAGACTTAAGTCAATCCGGACTTATAAGATTAATGAGAAAAAATTGCAAAAAAGCAAAATAAAACTTGACTTTTTATATCAAGTATGGTAATCTAAAATCACAGAAAACAGTAATGATTACTATTATCAAATAAATCAACCGACAGTTTTCTGAAAGCTGAAAAGTAAAACAATCAGCAACAGCAATTAACATCAAACAACCGAATGCCATCCATATAAATTTTCTACCGGCATTCCAATAATAAATCATTAAGAGAAAAGGAGATTTTAATTATGACAAAATGGGTATGTAGTGTATGTGGTTATGTTTATGAAGGCGAGAACGCTCCTGAAGCCTGTCCTGTATGTAAAGCACCAGCAGACAAATTCATCAAACAGGGTGGAGAAATGACATGGGCTGCTGAGCACGTTGTAGGTGTTGCTCAGGGTGTCAGCGAAGACATCATCGAAGATTTAAGAGCAAACTTCCAGGGTGAATGCTCCGAAGTTGGTATGTACCTTGCAATGGCAAGAGTTGCTCACAGAGAAGGATATCCGGAAGTTGGTTTATACTATGAAAAAGCAGCTTACGAAGAAGCAGAACACGCTGCTAAATTCGCTGAATTATTAGGTGAAGTTGTAACAGACAGCACAAAGAAAAACCTTCAGATGCGTGTAGAAGCAGAAAACGGTGCTACTGCTGGTAAAACAGACCTTGCAAAACGTGCAAAAGCAGCTAACCTTGACGCTATTCATGACACAGTTCATGAAATGGCAAGAGACGAGGCAAGACACGGCAAAGCCTTCGCTGGTCTGCTTAAGAGATACTTTGGAGAATAATTTCCATCAGAAATCTGTATAAAATAATGTAAAACCTCGAAGGGAGAACTGAATCTGATCAGTTCTCCCTTTTATGTCCAGGGAACTATCGATCAACAACAGAATTAACCAACAGTTCCTTCTTTATCTTTTGTATTTTAATCATTGGAAGCTTTAACTGCACTTCATCTGAAGTCTGCTTACCTGATCTGTAAGAGCATTAATCTTAATCTCATTAATCATTACCCTGTTCGTCCATGTAGCCGACACATCCATCTTATTGATAAGGTTCAGATGATTCTCTGCAAGGATAGAAATATTCCGGTCTGTTATGTTCTCCAGATGCAGTCTGAGATCTGCAAAATTATTTCTGGTCTCTTCTTCAAAACGCTCCTGGTTCTTTTCCATTCGTTCCATCCGATCTTCAAGTCCTCTGACCTCTACCAGAACAGCTTCCAGTATTTCTCTGTCCGTCACCAATATCCACCTCCTTTATAGTCCGTATCGTTCTTTAGTATGTGAATGATTATAGCACATACAGAAAAATTCGTCCATTAAAAAAGTCTAAAATATTGATATCGATAATCTCTAACTCTGAGACTGGCGGATAAAATTATTCATTCTCATTATTCATCTTTGCCTCAATCGCAGCACCAACCCGGTTATAAATTGTCACTGCATCCTGGATATGCGGAATCGTATTTCCATCTGCCCCGGAAGCACCTGCGGAAACAAAGATGTACTCTCTGCCCTCAATCTCTGCAAAACTTGCCAGACAATGACCAGCCTCACTTGTATATCCGGTCTTGCCGCCGAGAATTTTTCCACCAGTAACTGTCGGATCAGAGAGATTTTTAAACATTGTACTGTAATAAGTGATGCCATCCGGGTGGATATTTGTAACTCCTGTGGAATGCCGTGCTGTCTCTATAATCTCCCTGAAAGTATCATTCTTAATACAATACTTCATCAACACTGCAATATCCTTAACCGTACTGTAATGATCCGGATCATGAAGCCCTGTAGAATCGCAGAAATGCGTATGATCCATCCCAAGCTTCGCTGCCTTCTTGTTCATCAGCTCCGCGAAATCTGCCTCAGAACCACTGATCGTATCTGCCAGTGCAATACAGCACTCAGCCCCTGACGGCAACATAGCCCCGTACAGAAGATCGATCACACGCACATCCTCTCCTGGCTGAAAACCTGCCTGCGTTGCATCCTGCTCATACAGACCTGCACACATCTCATTTGTCAAAGTAATCTTCTGATCCAGATCATCAAAATTTTCAATGCCAAGTATCACCGTCATGATCTTCGTCATAGAAGCCGGATAAATCCTCTCATCCCCATTGATCTCACCCAGGATTTTACCACCTCTCACCTGCATCAGAATCGCATTCGGGCTATTGATCCCGCTGATGTCCACTTCCTTCAGAACCGGCTGTTGAAACTGCGCAAACCATTCTTTCACGCCCTTGTTCCAGCCAATCATAATAACAAGCGCACAGATTACAAGCACTTCCACAAAAACACACGCTACAATCCTGCCCCGGTATCTCCAGGCATAACTTCTTCCGCCTTTTCTTTTCCGCTTCTTCGCTGCCAACTTAACTCCTCCTGTCTGTTTCCATATATTCGTTATGATAATATATCGTCTATGTCTAAACAACCTCTAAACCACACAAATATAAAATATACCATTCTTTTTTACTCTTTTATAATTATTCTTACTATAGCACACCACTTCTCTCCATTGTAACACGCTCTTCTACTCTGCCAGTACACAACGTAGAAAAATAGTTGTTTTTTTCCACATCTACAGGAGGTGTAGTAATACTTAGCTTGCGGGAATTTGCGTTATGTCAAAAAAATTCACTGTCTGAGCGAAGCGAGTTTGAATTTTTTGGGCATGGTTTTAGCAAATTTCCGGAAGCTTAGTATTCCTGCCTCCGCAGCCGTGGCAAAAAACAACTATTTTTCTACGCGTCCCTTACCAATCCCTCACCAGCCAAATAACGCAAAAAGACCCCCAGGAGGGAATCCCCCCGGGAGTCTTATATTGCTAAAATCTATTATGCTAATTTCATTGGGTTGATCTTCACACCAGGTCCCATTGTCGGAGCAATAACAACGCTCTTTAAATACTGACCTTTCAGTGTGCTTGGTCTAGCCTTAACGATAGCATCGATCAGCGTCTGGAAGTTGTCGCTTAACTGTTCCTCTGTAAAGGATGCTTTACCAACCGGAACATGAATGATGTTGGTTTTATCAAGACGGTACTCAATCTTACCTGCTTTGATATCGTGAACAGCTTTAGTAACGTCCATTGTTACTGTACCAGCTTTCGGGTTTGGCATTAAACCTTTCGGTCCAAGTACACGACCAAGACGACCTACAACACCCATCATATCTGGAGTTGCAACAACAACGTCGAAGTCTAACCATCCTTCGTTCTGGATCTTCGGAATCAGATCCTCAGCTCCTACGAATTCAGCACCTGCTGCTTTTGCTTCTTCAGCTTTAGCATCTTTAGCGAATACTAAAACACGAACTTTTTTACCAGTACCGTGTGGCAGAACTACTGCACCACGGATCTGCTGATCTGCATGACGTCCATCGCAGCCTGTACGGATATGAACTTCGATAGTTTCGTCAAATTTAGCAACAGCAGCTTTTTTAACTAAGCTGATAGCTTCTGCGGTATCATATAATGTAGCGCGGTCTACTGCTTTAGCAGCTTCCACGTATTTCTTTCCTCGTTTCATTTCTATAACCTCCTGTGGTATTTGCGGGGAACGCCCTCCCACTTACTATTTAATATTAAAATTAATCAACTACTTCGATTCCCATACTTCTTGCAGTACCAGCGATCATGCTCATAGCTGCTTCGAGGGATGCTGCATTTAAGTCTTTCATCTTAAGTTCAGCGATTTCCTGAACCTGAGCTTTAGTAACCTTAGCAACTTTTGTCTTGTTCGGTACGCCGGAACCAGATTTGATCTTAGCAGCTTTCTTAAGAAGAACTGCAGCCGGCGGAGTTTTGGTTATGAAGCTGAAACTTCTGTCTGCATAAACAGTGATAACTACAGGAATGATTAAGTCTCCCTGATCTGCTGTTCTTGCATTGAACTCTTTTGTGAACTGAACGATATTTACACCGTGCTGTCCAAGAGCTGGACCTACAGGTGGTGCTGGAGTTGCTTTACCAGCCGGAATCTGTAATTTGATATATCCTGTTACTTTCTTTGCCATTTTTCGGCACCTCCTATGTGGTATTGGCGGGGGTTTATGGTCCCTCCCACGATATTGTTACCTTTGCTTGTTACATCTGTTTGATTTCTGCGAAACTAATTTCTACCGGCGTTTCGCGGCCGAAAAGTTCAACATTGATCGTTGCTGTCTGTTTCTGCACATTAAGGGCAGTGATAACACCAACGGTATCTTTCCAGGCACCGCCTGTGACAACAACTGTATCACCCTCTGCGAAATCGACCTGAATTTCCTCTTTCTTGATACCAAGAGGAAGCATCTCTTCCTCGGTCAACGGTACCGGCTTGGACCCTGGTCCAACGAAGCCTGTCACACCTCTGGTGTTACGGACAACATACCATGTATCGTCATTCATAACCATGTTGAGAAGTACATAGCCAGGAAACATTTTCTTCTGAACCTGTTTCAGAGCCCCGTTTTTCAGCTCAGCCACTTCCTGCAGCGGAACACGAACTTCAAGGATCTGGTCTTCCAGGTGTCTGTTTTCGATGGTTTTTTCAATATCGACTTTTACTTTGTTCTCATACCCGGAATAAGTATGAACAACATACCATTTCGCTTCTGACATACAATCACCTTATCCTTATTTCATTAAAAGATTAATGCCTTCGAGAATAAATGAATCCATGACGCTGATCAGTACGCAAAGCACGATCGACACGCAAACTACCACGATAGTCTGCTTAATCAGTTCATTGCGGTCTGTCCAGACAATCTTCCTGAATTCTGACTGAAGTCCCTGAAACCAACTCTTCTTCTGGCTCTTGCCAGCAGATTTTTCATTTCCTTGCATAGCCTGACCTCACAATTCTCTGTGAGTAACTGTTTCGTCCAGTTACCTTGGATTACTTTGTTTCCTTATGCAGAGTGTGTTTGCGGCAGAACTTACAATATTTCTGAGTTTCCATTCTCTCAGGATGGTTCTTTTTCTCCTTAGTCATATTGTAGTTACGCTGCTTGCACTCGGTACATGCTAATGTAATCTTAACGCGCACAACTTCCACCTCCAGTGTTTTCATTTGCACGGTCATTTTCCTCATGCCGGACGATGTATCCGTCATCTTTTCGGGCATAAAAAAAAGACCTAACTTCCATGTCGCTTGTCAAGTTTATCACACATGGCATACCTAAGTCAAGTCTTTTCTTATTATTTATGCTTATATTTCATCGCATATTTTTTACAGGAACTTTCCTAATCTGCCTTTTCCCGGCCGGCTCTGTCTGAAATATGATAGGAACCCTTGAAGGTACGTTTCACCTGATACAGACATCCGTCTGCCTCCTCATACAGGTCCTGGAAAGTGATATCTCTTCCATCTGAGAAAACAATCCCCATAGATGCGGAGATCATTACCTCCAGGTTTTCTTTCACATAATCAATATGCAGCTTCGCAGAAAGTACACGCAGACTCTCCTCCGCCGCTTCCCTGGTCATATCCGGCAGAAATACCACAAACTCATCACCGCCCAGACGACAGACGATGTCCTGAGCCCTGCAATGCTTCTTCATGATCAGGACAACCTCGCAGAGAGCCCTGTCTCCCCACATATGTCCCATGACATCATTGAGCGTTTTGAAATTATCCAGATCCACAATAGCAAAAGTATTTACACATCCCGGATGAAGTTCCTGCACAAGCATCCGGTTTATGGCAGATGTGCCCGCTGCCCTGTTCATGGCACCTGTCAGAAGATCCGTCCTTGCCTCCTTCTGAAGCTTAAGCATATCATTCTCCATATCCGTAACATCCTCGATACTGCCGACCATACGGGACACTTTTCCCGATTCATCGTACAGATTCGTAGTCTTGACCTGCAGATACCGCATACGTCCTCCTGCCCACACCTTCACCTTCTGTGAATGCAAAGCTTCAGCAGAATCTGCCCTGGCAAATATATCCCTGATCACAGAACAGGTTTCCGGATTGATCTCTCTGATTTTCCGAAGCAGGACCGGTACGCTGAGTTCTGACTGATCCAGCCCCAGATTCTGATACTTGTCATTCAGAAACTGTATCTGCTCTGTTTCCACATCATAGGTAAAAACGCACAGATCACTCTCCCTTGCTGTGATGCGGTAAGTTTCCTCATTCAGCGTGAGCTGACGGTTCAGATTGCGGATAGCAATCCTGTCCTCACGACGGAAATACAGATAAACTCCAATAACTGCTATAAGACTCAGGATGATCACCAGAGTAATCACAAATACCCATATCCGGTATCTGAGTCCTGTCTGATGAATATACCTGTTATCAGCCATTGTTACCGCAAACAGCTCCGTACCGTCCACAGGTGCCGCAGTCACCATATAATCTCCATCTTCACCTGAAATCGCAAAGTAATATAGGAATCCACTGTCCATCCGGGACTTAATATCGGAAATCGGCACACTCAGTTCACGCCCCTCCAGCCAGGTCAGGAAATCATTACCAAAAGTGTCATTGCCGCCATCAGACACAATATATTTTCCATGATTATCCATCACAAAAAGCCCTGCATATCCTTTTCTACGGTCTGCCTTTCCATATACGTCCAGACTGCTGCACGGAAGCGTCCCACAGAGCACTCCCTTAATCTGCTGTGCCTCATTTTTGACAGGTACTGACAATATCACTCCATCTGCGTAGGAATATCCATTTTCTGCCAGACCCCTGTTACCTAACATAGCCATCAGGAAGTATTCTTTCAGGGAATAAGCCTGTCCGTCCTGCACGCAGCGGCCATCCTCACTGATAATCTTCAGCGAATCAAACTTCTCTGTGTGACGGTGAAATTTCTCCCTCAGCATCTCCTCTGTCTGTACTTCATCTAAAGGCATATCACTGATATAATCTGCCGCACACTCCAGAAGATCATAGTACATATCAATCCGGCTTCCGACAAGTGCTGCATTCTGCTCTGTCCATTCTAGAAGCGAATCTCTGGCTCTGGAATTCTCTGTTTTCATCACAAAACTGTTAAAATAAAATAAGGCAGCTGTGATGATAATCACTGCGATCATTCCTGCCATAAACAGAATCCGCTTTCGCTTCTTTTTATCATCTGTGCCGTTCTTATCATCAAATCTTTTCATACGCAGCTTTCTCTCCTCCGCTCTCGTTCTGCCTATGATAAAGTCATATACTGCCAGTCCTTTCTACAGACTGGCAGTTATGTCTTGTATTTCATTATATGGACCTGTGGGGAGGTTGTCAAACAGAACGTCACTATGCACATATGAAAAGCGGAGCCCGCAAACGGACTCCGCTCTGGTGTTACTTATTTATCATTTTTTCTTTTCTTCTTGTAGAAGATTCCGCCTGCAATGGCAAGGGCTGCGATTACAAGAACTGCTGCATAAGCACCGATCGGGGTGTTATCGCCGGTCTTGACTGCTACCTTTCCACTGAGTGCACTGCTGTAAGAAGCCGGTGTTGAACCTCCGCTTACAGGAGTTCCTGATGACGGAGTACTCGTTGTGGCTTTGTTGACAATCTTAAGCAGACCACCCTTGTAAGAATAATCAATTTCTCCACTTACAGAGAAGTTATAATCATCATCAACTTTGATCGTTACACTTCCTGCACCTGTATATCCGGTCGGAGCCTGAACCTCTGTCAGAGTGTAGGTACCCGGTTCAAGTTCTAATTCATGAGCACTTGCCTCGGATGTCCACTCATCGATCACAGATCCGTCCTCATCAGTCAGTCTGAAACTTGCACCTGCAAGACCGACACCATTTCCATCAGTCTTCTGTACGCGAAGCTTACCGTCTGTATCTTCCGGAATTTTGTTTACAAGGTTGATGTTACCGACCAGGTTATCCTTACTTAAAGCAACTGTACCTTCACCGGTTACTTCATATTCAAAGACATCAAGGTCAAGAATATTTCCATCCGCATCTGTTTCCAGAATGTAGTAGTCGATCGGCTCTGTACCGTCTTTGCCTCCAAGAGGAACCTCAACAGTAACTGTGTCATTCTGTACCAGCGTTACTACCGTGAACAGATTATAAACACCATCATCGCCCTTTGTAAAGACACCTGCATAGAACGTATCGTCCGTAGTTGTCTGTGTGGTACCTTTCAATACCTGTTTGTTAATGTTGATCTCGCCCTTATAGGAATAACCTGTAGGAATATCAAAGAATACATTCTCCAGGTTTACAGCACCTTCCTTAGGACCAGCTTTCAGATCCAGTTTCACGATATTGGAACCGCCATCAACTGTACACATAAACTGTGATCCATTGTGCATACCCTGCTGATCAAGATTAATCACATTGCCGTTTGCATCTGTCTCATATACATAATAGGTGCCCTGTGCCAGATCACTGAAGGTTACACTTCCTGCGGAAGCATTTACCAGATGAATGGCCTGCGGGAGAGCTCCCTTGTATGGATACTTACCTGCTGCATCTGTAAACAGATTTACATAGAAGGTATCGTCCTGAGCGATCAGGTCTATGAAATCACCGCCATTTGCGTAAGTAACTTTCTTGGTTACTGTGATCTGACCGGAACCAGATGCCTGGTAGTCAACCATAGTAACTTCGATTACGTCTTTGTCTTCCATCTTGAATGTCTGGTCCGGAGCTACGGTGTAACCGGACGGTGCCTTGGTTTCACTTAATGTATAAGTCTCACCTACTTTGAGAACACCCTCTACCGCATGAGGTGTACCATCACTGGTCCAAGTTGCTTTTATATTACCCTTTGAATCCTTGATCACAAGATCAGCACCAGCAATTCCCTTGCCGCTCTCGTCAACCTTCAGAATACTTGCTTTAGTTAAAGCATCTCTCATTACTACACTTGTTACTTTTGTATTGCCTACATAAATTTCACCAGTTTCATTCAGAGAGAACATAATGTTTGCTGCTTTGCGATATCCTTCAGGAGCTTCTACCTCTTCCAACGTATAGGTAACATTAGGTTTAAATACACCCGTTACTGCTTTATCTTTACCTTTCTCCGTTGTCCAGGTCTTAACCACCTCATTACCCTGAGGATCCAGAACTCTCAGCTTTGCACCTCCAATAGATTCAATACCTGTAAGAGATTTCTTGCTGATAATTACGGAGTTTGGCACATTCTCCATGGTGACTTTTGTAACTGTATCAGAAGATTTTATTGTAAATGTCTTCGGATTTGCAAGTGCATATCCTTCAGGAGCCTTGGTTTCTATAAGAGTGTATTCCTCACCTTCCACCAGTTTTCTGCTCTTCTCCTCATCTACAACATGCTCTGTTGTTTCAGATGTCCACTTGTCAATCAATTCATTATTTTTGTTTCGGATTTCAAGGTCAGCACCTTTTAATCCCTGTCCATTTCCATCTACTTTCATGATACTTAATTTAATTGTTTTATCTTCCATACGGACTTCAACAACTTTGCTGGCATCAATTGTAAATGTCTTATCTTCTGCTTTCTTATATCCACTTGGAGCTTTTAATTCTTTCAATGTATATGTTTTTCCGGCAGTAAGACCTTCAATTACATGTGCCTGTCCATCTGTAGTCCAGGAAGCTCCTATCTGTTTATCACCATCAAATATAGCAAGTTCTGCACCCGGAACTCCTTTACCTTTTTCATCTACTTTCAGAATCTGTACACCAGTTTTCTGGTCTACCATAATAAGTACTTTACCGGTTTCATCAAGCTGTCCACCACTCACTACTTCAATTGTACGTACTCCGTCATTCTTAATTGTAAAGATAATCGGATTAGCTTCTGCATATCCGTCAGGAGCTTTTGTTTCTTCCAGAATGTATGTTTTACCAGCAACAAGTTTACCAGTTATTGTGTGATCGTTATCTTTTGATGTTGTCCATGTATCAATTGCATCTCCTGTCTTAGCCTTCTTTTCATTATCATATTCAAAAAGTGCTAATTCGGCATCCGCAAGTCTGGCCTTGTTCGCATCATTCTTTCTGATGGTAATGCTGATCTGCTTATTGATAAAGCTATTAATCACATTGTTAGTTACATCAGATTTCAGTTCAGCATCTTTTTCTGAGGCAGCAATAATCTCGGCTTTCAATGTTTTATCCTGATTATCAGTTACTTTTACAACTACTTTTCGAGATGTAAGATCATATACATAACCATCACCGTCTTTCGGCTGTACCTCAGTAACAGTATAAACATGCTCACCAAGATCATTGTTTTTACTGTTATATGCATATGAAATTTCAGAGAATGTAATATTTCCATTTTCGTCATTGGTTCCGGTTGCAACTACTTTTGCATTCTCGCCAACGCCTTCTTTTACTTCAAAATTAAATTCTCCTGCTTTGAGTTTGTCTGTGCCTTCTACTACTTTCTTTCCTGTCAGGGTAATAGAACCAGCTGCTTCATAGCGGTTAGTAAATACAATCGCCTTTGCTTCTTCGCCAGATTCTGACAATTGTTTACCAGTTATATCATAAATCGTCTGATTCGCAATTAATTTACGATTATCTTTCGGATCCATGCTGACAACAACTTTTACCTTATAGACTGAATTATCATAAGCATATTTCTGATTTGTTCCTGTTGTTTCCTGAACAATATACCAGAATGTTTTTCCTTCATCTTCTGTCTTATAAGGAATAGAATCAAATTCGATGATATTACCAATATTTTCTTTTTCCTGCAGTACTGTAGTTGTTCCATCTTCTTCGAGCTGGGACAGAGTAAACTTAAACTTCTCTTCACCAATTTCTCCTGGACTCAGGAATTTCTTACCAACAATCAATGCTGTTCCTTCTGCCTGATATTTATTGGTAAAGACCGCTTTATCAAAGGTAACTTTTGTTTCTCCCTGATCTTTATCACCTAATACTCTCTTCGGTTCTGCCTTAAGAGTTCCATCACCATTATCTGTAATTGCAACATCGACAATGTAAATATCCTCATCTGTTGTAACACCATCCATGGCTTTTTTCGGATTCAACTCACGAATTGTATATTCATAGCTTTTTCCAACATCTGATAAACCATACTCCTGTGCATCAAAAGTTCCGACTAAATACTGATTTCCATTTTCGTCTGTTTCAACCTTAACTCCGTTTTCTCCTCCAACTTTAAGTTCAATTGTCTGAAGTTCTGTACGTCCTTTCAGTAATGCAAAACGGAAATTATCGCCATCTTTAAATTTACGTCCGGCAAGTTGTTTTTCGACCGTAAATGTGTATTTAGTTGTTGCATCGTAGCGGTTTGTAAATGTTGCCTTATTTTCTCCTGCTGATAATGTGTAAACACCATTATCTCCTGTTACTTTCTGACCTTCAGGAGAATTCTCAGCAAGTTGAACTTTCTGAGTTAATGTTCCAGTCTTAATATTATTTGTGATAGTAACAACCACATTGTAGGATGTTTTATCATAAGTGACACCACCCTTCACATTCTTATCTGTTCCCTCTGCATCTTCTGGTATAACTTCTTTAATAGTATAGTTAAAGCTTTTTGATGTATAATCCCCATTTTTTTTATCAAGATCAGTAACATCATAACTTATTGCAGGGAATTCAAATGTTCCATCATCCTTCACAGATACTGTCTTTGTTCCATCAACACCGTTTTCTCCAAGTTTTGGATCAGAAATCTCAAACTCAAATTTTCTTCCAGAAACACCTTTAGAGTTTCCGAGAGTATCAACAAGTGCTTTTGTTCCTTTGAACTGTACTGTCGTTTCTGCATGATAGATATTTGTGAAAGTAGCCGTACCTTCCGGTGTAATCAGATAATTTCCATCACTATTCTCTTTAACTTCCGAATAGTTGATATTTCCCTCTACATCCTTTGTACCAATTTCAACTTTCTTAACAAGTTCACCCTTCTCATTAGTCACAGTTACTTTTGCATAGTAAACTTTATCACTATAGGTTACACCCGGATTTGCAATATCAGATTTTTCAGAAATAACATAATTAAAAACTTTCTTGGTATAGTTTCCATCATTATCTTTGTCCAAATCACTTAGCTTATAAGTAATAGGATTGAATTTAATATTTCCATCTTTGTCATTTTTAATTTCCGATGAATAAACTGTACCATCTATTCCTGAAATAGAAAATGTAAAATCTTCTCCCTTTAATGCTCTATTCTGAAGTTCTTTTATTCCTGCAAAAGAAACGGATGTCTCTTTAGCACCATATTCATTAGTAAAAGTTGCTTTATCCCCAGTTAAGGAATAAATCTTGTTATCTGTATTTGAATTCGGTTCAAGCACTTTAGTACCCATTTTAACAGTAGTAGTAAGTGTTCCTGTATTATTATTAGTCACCATTACTGTCACTGTATACTTAGTATCATCATAGGTAATACCTGGCTGTTTGGGATCAACTTCTTTAATTTCGTAAACAAAATTATTTGATCCATAATCATCACCGTTTTTCAGTAAATCAGTTAATTTATAAGTGATTTCCGGAAACTCAATATTTCCATCTTTATCATTCTTTACCTTAACAGGTGCTCCCTCTCCAATATTAAAACCTGATATTTGAAACTCAAACTCATCCTCATTCAACGCTTTATTATTTAAGACCTTGCGTCCTGTAAACTGAATTGTTGTCTGAGCATCATATGTATTTTCAAAGTTCGCTTTTTTGTCTGTTCCTGTAGGAAGGGATATTGCATATTTATTATCCTCCGTCTTTTTAGCGCCCTCAATAACCTCCGCTTTCAGCTCTCCAGAACCATTATCACTAACTTTGACTTTTACAGTATATTTTGTCTTATCATAGGTTACGCCATTTTTAGAGTTTCCATCAACTTCTTCTACTGTATAAGTAAATGTTTTTTCTTTTTCATCACCCAGACTAGCTAAAGTATAGTCTATCGGAAACTCTATCGTTCCATCTGCAGCATTTTTTACTTCTTTACCATTTTCTCCAAGACCATCTCCAGAAATTTTAAAAGTAAATTCTTTGTCTTTTAATGACCTATTGTCAATAGTTTTTGTTGCTGTAAGGATTACTCTTGTAGAAGCACCATAAGTATTAACAAATGTTGCAGTTTTACCATTTTTATTTGGTAAAATATATATTCCATTTTCTGGTTTTCCAGCATCTTTTACTGCTGCACTTAATGTTCCATCATCATTTTTGGTAACCACTACTTTTACTTCGTAAATATCTGAATCAAATGTGATTCCTTTACTTGGCGTACCCGTTTCTCTGATTTTAAAAGTAAATTCTTTGCTGGACTCACCTTTTAAGTCATCCTGTGTAAATGTAATAGGAGCAAAATTAATATCAGCACCATCATTATTTACAGTAACCGGAGTTTTCAGATTTCCACCGCTAACTTCAAATGTAAATACATCTGTATTTTTGATGTCTCTACCTGCAATTGTCTTTGTTCCTTTGAACTGCACCGATGTACTGGCTTTATACTTGTTCTCAAACTCAGCACTGACCTTCAGACCTTCAACAAATTTCGTTGTAAATGTCTTATATGAATCGTTCTTAACTTTATCTGTTTTTCCGCTTGTAAAAAGTTGTACGGTTTTCTTTCCGTCCACACCATCAGTAACTTTTACTTTTATATATGTTACCTTCTGATCATAAGTAATACCTTTCTCCTTTCCAGAATCTGGTTTTACCTCTTCAATTAAATAATAATAATCACCATTTTCAGTATAAGAAACCTCTCCAAATGTTTCCGTCCTTATATCTTCATCCTCACCAACAGAACTATCATTTGTAACGTTCACTGTCGGATTATTAGGTGCCGGTGTATTTTCTCCTAACGCCTTAATCGTAAATTGAAAACTCTGTCCATCTCTCCAGTCGTTAAATTTCTTACTAACTTCAAAAGTTATACTTCCTTTTTCTTCATATTTATTTGTAACAGTTACTGTTTTATTTTGATCCATTGTAACTGTTCCATTTTCCGGATTTGTACTAGCATATGACCATCCATCTGGCATATTACCTGTTTTTTCTTTAACAACAAGTTCCTTACCTTTAGGAATTCCTGTTAGTTCAATTGTCTGGCTGGTCGTTCCTGCCGGTACAGTGATGCTGACCTCTGCAATATTATTTTTAACAGATACCTGCTTACCATTTAATTTGACGCCTTCAAAATTGAAAGTCTTATCTGTGCTATTTATAGTAAAATTAAATGTTCTGTCTTTTGTATCAGCAATATTAATTTCCTTTTTAAGTGTTAATCTTACTGCTGTATGGTTATTGAAAATAATATTACAATTTTCCGGTGCATCATTACCTTTATAAACTTCTGTGCTTCCCTTCATTACTGTTTTATTCGTAACAGTTAAATCTCCAAAGCCATCTCGTCCAACAGTATATATTACTTTGTACTCAGTATTGTCATAAATTGTGTCATTATCACTTCCATTTTTTTCTCTAATTACAAATGTATAGATACCTTCATATTTAAATATAATGTTATTGAAAGAAATTTTACCGTTATCATCACTAGTACTATCCGGAATTGTATATTCAACCTCAGCATTGTTATCATCTGCCGGACTATATCCTCCGCTAACAGCCTCATATCCTTTCAATTCCATAGAAAAAGTATATCCCGCTGCAGCATCTCCATCTTTATTTTTTTGAGCAATCAAATTTGCAGAAGTAGGATATGGAATTTTCTTATTAAATATAGGATCTTTTATAACCACACCGTCTTCATAATAATTGACGCTACTAGCTATGGAACTACATTTTGTATTGATAAGATTTTTTGTATTATCATCAGCAGCAAGAACAAAATAATATTTAGTTGGATCAATTATGTAATTAGGAGCCTTTGTTTCCTTATAATAATACAGTGTATTTAACTTAACCCTCTGAGCAGGGTCTGATCCAAACTCAATTTCACCATTAGAATCTGTTTCTCTAACCAAATATGGAGTTCCCTCTAAATCCACTTTCTCTTTTGTTAAATCTACTTCATACAAAGTAAATTCTATTCCCTCCAATGGTAACTGAGTCTGTTCAGTTTTATCGGGATAGAATCCTTTCTTATTTATTGTAATCGTTCCACTTGTACCTTCAACAGTTGCAGAATGCTCTACAATTTGTACTGGGGTTGTTGTACTGTCATCCACCGGAATAGAACCTGTCATTTTTACTTCATTAACAATGTCCTTTGTTCCCTTTTCTCCTGGATTTGTTTTTACCTGAACACTATATGTCAAAATCGCATATGTCTTATCTGGTATTCCATCTACAGTTAAATCACCAGTTTTGGCATCATAAAGAATAGAAACTCCCGAAATTGAATTACCTTTTTCATCTACAACTCTAGCGTCATACAAATATGTTAATACTTGAGGATTCAAATTATCAGAAAGTTTAATTGATTTCACACTACTGTTTTCCGGTATCAATGTCGCTTTTAACTTATTTATCTCAATTCGGTATAAAATTGTATTATCACCTTCATCACTTCCCGTTTTTGAAAGTATTTCATTTTTTATATTATTCTTTATTGTTGAAGAATGATCGCCTTCCCCTGCTCCATCCCAAGTCCAACTCGCTGTATTACTAATATCAGTAGTTTCTATGTCACCTGATGGTTTTACTTTATATTTTATAATACATCCTTCATTATAGTTTAAATTCCCAACCGCAATTGTTGCTTGAGTTCCATTAATAGTTGCATTTATGTCAGTATAATTTTTACCACCATCTTTAGAAATTTTAAATGAACCATTAACAAACTCTAAGTTTTTTGATAATTCATCTGTGATTATAATATTGTTTGTGTTTTGTTTTACAGGATCTATAGTAATCGTATATTCTAAATTTCCATCTTCATCAAATATAGGATTACCCTTTTCATCTGTCTTTAAAGTTTTAGTTCCTGTAACATCAGAATCATTTATCGTTACATTCCCCGTTGCTGTTCCTGGAAAGTTCAAATCTATTTTATTTTTATCTGCAGTATTTTGTTTATTAACTTCCATTGTCAAAGTAAAAGTACCTTTAATATTATCAGGATATTTCGTCAAAAATCCATCTGCAGTTGCACCATTTACTCCTCTTGTTCGGTTATCATAGTATAAATAAATTTTGTTATTTTTAATTTCATAACGTCCAGCTTGTCGTCCCTGTTTGTCATGAATATAGCCTTCTATCTGAAAATAATCCCAATCTGTATTGTTGGGTAAGTTATAATATCTAATATTGTCATTTGATGTAGGCTTCTCTCCAACTGGAGATTCCGGATATTCATAACTTATTGATAATTCCACTTTACTATCTCTGTTAATAGTAATATTACTCCAGTCTGTAACCTCCTTACCATCAACTTTAAGTGTGGAACCTGTAATATAATTTGTTTTAATTTCTTTTCCATCTCCGCATAAAGTCATGCCCTGAAGAATAGCCGGTATTTCTACATTCTCATTTGCCGTTGCAGGTTGTTTACCTTCACTCTCCTCAATATCTGTCGTATCTTCTGTATCAGATTTGAATGCTTTAGCTCTTGCCTTCTGATTCAATAATCTTTTCTGTTCCTTTTTCTTAGCAACTATAGCTTTTTTATCTTCCGCTGCCTGAGTAGTTTCCGGTGTTGGTGTTGCTTCCGGGACCTCTGTCACTTCCGGTGTTGGTGTCACTTCCGGGACTTCTGTCACTTCCGGTGTCGGTGTCGCTTCCGGGACTTCTGCTACTTCCGGTGTCGGTGTTACTTCCGGTGCTTCTGTCACTTCCGGTGTAGTCTCCTCCGGTTTAACTTCCGGTTTTTCCTCCGGTTCAGTCTGTGGTGGGGCAACTTCCGGTGCAGGTTCCACCGGTGCCTGTGTAGGCACAAGGATCTCCGTATTCTCCCATGTATAGCTACAGGATGTTCCATCCACATACCACGCATTTACTACACCATCCAGACTTGCCGGGATGATCTGGGCTGCGAACTGGTAGGCAACAGTTTCACCTGCGCCGATTGTCTGATCAGTCCACATAACGATCTGATTATAGCCGTCGGCACTTCCGCTCGGAAGGTCAGCTGTGTTGTTGCTGTCTACCACATAGGCACCTGCACCTGTGGTTTCAGTTCCATATCCATTTACATAATTCAGCTGTGCAGAATTAAGCAGTGCTTTAACGCTTACACCTGTTGCAGGGTTCTCAGTGTCATTATTTGTAATCTGAGCGGTCATCTGCACGAAGTTGCAGGTGGTTCCACTGACATCTGCCTGGAACACACTCTGGGTAATGGTTGCAGATACATCTGCATTGGAAGTCTTTGCCTCAGTTGTTGCATTTCCTGATTCCGGGCTTCCGATATCTGTACTGCCATTCCCATTTTCCTGCGTTTCCTGGGATTGCGTCTTATACTCCTCTCCGTTTGCTCTTGTGTCGACCTGACTCTGAGCCGGCTGTGTTTCTTCAGTCTGTCCCTGATTACCGGCAAGTCGCTGTTCGATCTGTTCATTTGTGACATCTGCAAATACCATAACTGACTGTGCATTCTGCAGCATCATAACTACTGTCAGCATCATAGCAAGTATTTTGCGCCACTTTCTGGTCTTTTCCATAAACCATTCCTCCTGTCTTTTTTATTTTATTATAAATTTTTGATAGCTGTCCTGTGTGTTTATATCATTGTCTCTGTCGTCTTACTCTTCTTCTCATGTGACCATGTCACACCTCCTTTGCGTTCCGGGGGAAGTTCATAATCCATGGAAACATCCCTTGTTTCTACCTTAACAGTTATTTTCTGACTGCCCATTACTTTTCTGAAATTGGAAAGAATTCTTCTCGCCACTTTCTGTGAAGATTCGTAATTGCAATAAGGAAGCATTACCAGATATTGCTCATCACTGTACCTGGCAACCACATCTCCCATCCGCAGATATTTCTTCAACACCTGCCAGAGTTTTGTGCTGGCTTTTTTCCTGTAATATTGTATCCTGGCCGGATCTGCCTGTTTATCCTGCAAATCCAGCCGAATGGTAAGAAGCATAACATATTCTGTGATCCCGGTGCGCAAAGCTCTTCTGGCTTCCAGACGGTAGATTTCTCTGAATACCGTGTATTCGCAGAAAAAAACACCCTCCGGATCCTGCTCCTGTATTTCGCCGTAGATATCTTCCAGCGTTGCCTGGGAAGCGTTCTGGTTCATTCCCAGGATTTCATCATATAATTCCTGCATTTTCCGGGAACTGTAGGTTCCCAGTTTCTCATACAGAATCTTTACTGCTATTTCATATTGCTTCAGTGCATTATCTGTATCACCCAGTCCGATCCAGTTTTTAATCAGCCAGTAATGAGCATCCTCACTGAGCTCATCATTGGCTAATACCTGACCGCAGATTTTCTGGACTTTGTCATATTCCTGCATACTGTTGCACAGTTCACACGCTTCATTTACAAGTCTCAGATACACTGAGTGATAATATGTGAACCGTACTGCAAACCAGGATTCTGATGTAAGAATCGAGGTGCAGGGCTTTTTATAGCAGGCCAATGCCTGTTCGTATTTTTTGATCCGAAGGTCTGTATTGCCTTCAGATTCTCTTGTCTGTTCTGCATAATACTTAAATTTCTCCACATCACTGCAGATTTCTATTTCATTATTCCAGCCGTACCTGCCGGCCTGTGAGACTATGTACTCCGCAGTTCCAAGCTGTTTCAGTATATTTCGCAGCCTGTATATGAGATTTTTAAGTGCGCCTATTGGATTGGACGAACCACCATTTCCCCACATCAGCTCTCCAAGTTCTTCTGCCGGAATCATCCGGTTATAGTTCAGAAGAAAAAATGCCAGAAGTGTTATGAGCTTTTTGGAATGAATCTTCTCTTCGTCCAGATATCCAATATCAGTTTCCAGGCAGAACTTTCCAAAAAAATGTACAATTACTACCTGATTCATCTAATCTTTCTCCCTTCCCACTGCTTATTGCTTTTCGCAAACTCCACAGAGGACTTTATCAAAATCAATAATCTTTCTTCTTCTATTATAACTTCTTAATATTTTCAGACTTCTCTCGGTATTATTATAATCTTCTCAGGTCACAAATCAGTCACATAATTTTATTTTTTACATAAAAATCTTCTTTCAAAAAACTTCCCTGTTTTACCTCATAATACCATGGTTTAAACTGTCGGACAATTCCCGAAATATACAAAAATCCCCGACAGGAAAAACGAAATTTTCGTAATCTTATCTGTCGGGGATTCTTTTTTTAACTTTATCAGAAGTAATCATACCCACCATGAATGTCCACAATACTTCCATTCATGTAGTTATTGGTAAGTATACTGTACGCCATATCTGCCACGTCTTTGATCTCACCGAATCTGTGCAGTGCAATCTTTCGGTTGATGCGTTCGTAGCTTTCCGGTGTGCGGTTCTCATGCCAGGGCGTCTGGATGAAACCGGGGGCAATGGCATTGACTGTGATGCCTTTTGGCTCAAATTCCTTTACCAGCGATTTGGTAAGGAAGTGGATGGCAGCTTTGGTCACACCGTATACCAGTGATGAGGAATATGCCTGCTGCCCTGCATAGGAACCCATGAAAAGCACTCTTCCTCCCTCTGTCATAACCGGCATAAACTCCTTAACCATAAACACCGGTACAGACAGGTTGGTATTCACGATATTATTCCATTCCTCGAAAGTGTAATCCTGAAATTTATCGTAAGTGCTGATTCCCGCATTGCTGATCAGCCAGTCTACGTGTCCTGCTTTCTCTTTTACTTCTCCGACGAAATTCATCATATCGTCATAGGAAGACATGTCCGCTTTCAGAATAATAAGCTTCTCCTGGTCTTCCGGTTTCAGGTTGTCCCAGAATTCATTGGCTTTATATGCATTGTGGGCGTAAGTGGCAAAGATCAGATCATCTTCTGCTGAGTTTGCCAGTATCTTCTCCACAATACCGCGTCCGATTCCGGAGGTGCCGCCTGTGATCACTGTTACCTTGCTCATTTTATATTCCCTCTTTTTATTCATCTATAATGCAGACAGATCTGTTCTCTGTCATGCGGGAGTCTCCCCACTTCCATAAAACGGACTGCCTGCAAAAAAATTCCTTCTATATTATATATTCCACATTACCGAAATATATTCTTCACTCCTACAATTCCATCAGTCTGTCATAAACTTCCTTCGGTGCATAGGGCTGCTGATTATGGATCGGTTCACCCAGACAGGTCTTCGGATATGCAAAAGTTCCATGCTCCAGCATAACTTCCAGAAGTTTCGGACCCTCACCTTCAAGGAATTCCGGTGCTTCTTCTTTCACTGCATCACAGTGCATTCTCAGTGCCGGAATGCCATAAGCCTTTGCCACTCCTGCAAAGTCACAGGATGCAAATCCACATCCGTCTGTAGTTCCTGCAAAGAGACAGTCAAAGTAATCTCTCTGGAGATGACGGATCATACCCAGTGCTTCGTTATTCATTACCATTATTTTAATAGGAAGATTCTCTCTCTTCACCCACTCCAGTTCCTGGATATTCATCTGGAGTGCACCATCTCCACAAATACAGGCAGTTGGTTTTCCTGTTGCATAATAGGCTCCTATTGCAGCCGGAAGTCCATAGCCCATAGCGCCATGACCGCCGGAGAAAAGAAGCTTCTGTCCTTCATGGTTCTTAAATGACTGATAGCTCCATACCATGTGCTGGCCCACATCAACTGCGATAGCAGATGTATCCTCCAACATATCACTAAGGTCTGCGATCATACGGTTCGGATATCTTTCTGGTGTGGCATCATCAACTGCCTGAAGATTTTCTTTAATCTCTGTGCAGACATTCAACCAGTCACTTACACCCTCTATATCAGGATCATCCACTTTTGCAAGACAATCAATCACTGCTCCTGTCTCTGCCTGAAGCTTTACCTCATTCTCACCATTCTCATGGATATCTCTCTGAAAATTGTATGGATCAATATCTATACGTATGATCTTTGCACCTCTGGCAAATTCATGTACTTTGGTTCCGATCTGCCTGGTACACAGAGAAATGCCAAAGCAGAGAAGCAGATCGCTTTTTGCATTGGCGATCATATTTGCATAACGGTGTCCATAGGCACCGCCGATGCACCCGAAATTCAGCGGATGGTCGTATCCCAGAACTGATTTCGCCAGAACGCTGGTGA
>SKEL01000599.1_pt1 | contig 38024 bp, 25 predicted proteins | sample 4826741 | NCBI WGS metagenome assembly SKEL01 (sample SAMN11008810, study PRJNA524170) | human gut metagenome | biome: Human fecal sample; material: Feces; isolation source: fecal sample from pouch patient p33 | host: Homo sapiens | place: Israel: Tel-Aviv | collected 2016-03-22
CATTTCTGTACAATTTCTTACTGTTATAGAAATATAAGAATATTACATCTTACTTTTTTAATATACCATATTTATTTCCATTTTCTGTAAATACGGTTTTAAAAAGCTCTTAATGTCCCTGAATTTTTCCACATACGTGCATATTACAAAAAGCCCTGTCCGGTATTCTGATGCCGCAGTTTTTTCAGCCGCAGCACCAGATTATCACCATCCAGAGCTTTTTCCTGTTTTATTGCTATTCCACACTCTTCAACGATTCAACCATATCAATCTTCTTCAGCTTCTGGTGCATAAACAGATTGACGATCATGGAAAATCCCACCGTCAGCAGTCCGCTGTACAGGAAGCTGATCGGTTTGATGTTTCTTCCAAACATTACCGCATCCACTTCCACAGTCAGAATAATATATCTGTGCAGGAAAATTCCAAACACCGCACCTGCCAGTACCCCGATAAAGGTAAGAATAATATTCTCTCGGTACACATAGGCAGATACTTCCTTATCGTAGAATCCCAGAACCTTCAGAGTCGCCAGTTCTCTCTGTCGTTCTGTAATATTAATATTATTAAGATTATATAATACCACAAACGCAAGCATTCCCGCAGAAATGATCAGCACGACAATAACCGTTCCCAGTGAACCGAGCATACGGTCAAGCTGTGCTTCCAGGCTGCTGGTGTAACTGATACTTAAAGCTGCCGGATATTTCAGGATCTCATTTCCCACCTGATCCTGCTCTGCCTGATATTCATCTTTCACCGTAAACACAGTTGCAGAGTAATCTGGTTTTTCGCCAAAGGTCTGCTCATACACAGTTCCGGTCATATAAATATAATGCCCCATATAGTTCTCTGTCACTGCTGCGATCTTTGTCTCATAATCCTTCCCATCTTTCGTGATGGTCATGGTATCTCCGGCTTTCAGTCCTGTCAGGGAAGCCGTTTTCTCACTGATCACCGCACCCTCATCCGTCAGCTCATACTTCTCTTTCGTCTTTCTGTCCTGAAGCGTAACATCCTTCTTAAAATTCTCCAGATTCTCAGGTACATAGACATAAACACTGATATTGGATTTATTTCTCGGCACAGTCATTTTCGTAAACTGCACATGGGTATACCGGTCAATCTGATCATTATTCGCCAGAAATGTTCCCAGTTCTTCTCTTTCTTTCTCCGTGGCCTCCTCATCATCAATGATCGTTCCCGTATAATGCTGCAGATCCCGGTACTGCCGCTGTGCAATATCCATAATAGAATCCCGGATTCCAAATCCAACCAGCATCAGTGCCATACTACCCGCAATTCCAAACACTGTCATAAACAGACGTTTCTTATAACGGAAAAGATTTCGCAGTGTGGATTTCCACGTAAAGCTCAGATGCTTCCAGAAAAAAGATATCCTCTCCACCAGAATCCTCTTACCCTCTTTCGGTGCCGGCGGACGCATCAGAGATGCCGGTGTCTCCGCCAGTGCCTTATAGCAGGAGAAGATCGTTGCACCAATCGTACATACCGTAGCTGCCCCCGCTGCGATCATGGCAAATTTAAATTCATAGTGAATCTGCATATTGTGGGTCATGCTCTTGTACATGATTCCATAAGCATTGATTATAATATAAGGAAGGATTTTTTCTCCGATCAGGATTCCCAGAATGCTTCCACCCACTGTAGCCAGCAGCGCATACAGCAGATACTTCGAAGCAATCGCATATTTTCCATATCCCAGTGCCTTCATGGTACCGATCTGTGTTCTCTGTTCCTCAACCATTCGCGTCATGGTCGTCAGACTTACCAGTGCCGCAACCAGGAAAAAGATCACCGGAAATACCTGACCGATATTCTTCAGACGCTCCGCATTATCACCATAATCCGAATACTCCGGAAGATCATTACGATCCGTCACTATCCACTCCGGTTCAGCGATATCATCAATCTCCTTCTGCGCATCCGCAATCTTCTTCTCTCCGTCTGCGATTTCTTTCTCAGCATCCGCCTTTCCATCCTCATATTCTTTCCAGCCATCCTCCAGATCTTTCTCGGCCTTCTTGATATCCTTTCTGGAATCCTTCAGCTTCTGCTCATTCTCTGCAATCTCTTTCTCGCCATCTGCCAGCTTCTTCTCATTCGCCGCAATCTCTTTCTCACCATCCACCAGCTTCTGTTCATTCGCCGCAATCTTCTGCTCGCCGGAAGCGATCTTCGCTTCATTTGCCGCAATCTCCTGCGCACCGGAAGCAATCTTCGCTTCATTCGCCTGAATCTGTGCTTCCCCGTCTGCCAGCTGAGCTTCTTTTTCCTCAATCTGCGCCTCACTGGAACTCAGTTGCTCTTTCGCAGTCTCAATCTGTTCCTGTGCCTGCGCAAGCTGTGCTTCTTTCTCCTGAATCTCTGCTCTGGCAGATTCCAGTTTCTGTTCCTGTGTCTCAATCTCCTTCCAGCCGGCGTCAATCTTCGCCTGCGCCTGCGGCAATGCTGTCTCCTGCTGATCCAGCTCATTCTCCTTTTCCTCAAGCTGTGCAAGACCGCCCTCTACCTGGCTTAATCCGCCTTCCAGCTCACTCCTTGCCGCTGCAATCTGACCTCTCGAAGCTTCAAGCTGCGCTGACTGACTCTCCACCTGCTCCTGATAAGCCACAACCTCCGCAGCCATAGCATCCAAGTCTTCCTGCTCATACTCACCGGAAGCCACCGCCTGTTCATACTGCGCCTGCAAAGCCTCAAGCTGTGCCCTCGCACCTGCAAGTGCTTCCTCACCCTGGGAAAGCTGCGCTTCCTGTTCTTCTATCTGTGCCAGTCCCTGCTGACAACTCTCTTTCTGCGCATTCAGCTCCTCTCTGGTGGCAGCGATCTGCTCCCTTCCGGCCTGAATCTGTGCTTTGCCGTCATCCAGCTCCTGCTGACTCTGCGTCAGAGCCGCTTTTCCATCTGCAATCTGCTGCTCACCGTCACTTAATTCACTCTTACCGGCTTCCAGCTGTGCTTTCCCCTCATCAAGAACCTGCTGATTCTGTGAAATCTCATCCCATCCAGCCTCAATCTGTGATCTGGCAGAAGCAATCTGCTCTCTTCCGCTGGCAAGCTCCTCCTTCGCACTGGCAATCTGAGTCTTACCGGCTTCCAGCTCACTCTTTGCACTGGCAATCTGAGCTTTCCCGCTTTCCAGCTCACTCTTCGCATCTGCAATCTGAGCTTTTCCATCTTCCAGCTCCTTCTTCGCATCTGCAATCTGACTCTTTCCATCCTCCAGTTCACTCTTTGCATCCGCTAACTGCTTCTTACCATCTTTATACTGTTTCTTTCCATCCTTGAGTTCTTTTTCCCCGTCCTCAAGTTCTTTCTTTGCATCAGAAAGCTTCTCATCCGCTTCCTTCCTGCCATCTTCCAGTTCCTTCTTCGCATCCGCAAGCTTCTCATTTGCTTCACCGACTACATCGTCATAACGCACCTGACAACGTTCTTCAGAAATGCCTTCTACCTTTGCCTGAACTTTCTCGATCAGGTTCTCATAAGCATCCGTATAACTGATCAGCTCATCCGCACCATGAACCTGCACATAAATCTGCGTATAAACCTCCTGGTCAAAATTCTCAGGAAGCACATAGGCGAAACCATTCACCTCACCGGAACCAAGCGTCGTATTTCCACGATTGTAAGATATGTAAAGAGGACTCTCCCCGATACCGCAGACCGTATAATCCACAGTCTTCAGAAGTTCACTGTCCCCATCCTGTCTCAGAGTGATCTGATCCCCGACCTGATATCCGTTGCTCTCCGCAAACATATAGTCAAGGAAAATCTCCCCCGCTTTCTCAGGAATCTTTCCTTCCGTGGCAGTGATCTGATTCATTGTCTCATTCACAGATTCCACATGAAGTACTTTCTGCTTCTCGCCTTCCCCGCACATCACATCTGTCGAGTAAGCACCTTCTGCATCCTGTACTCCGTCAATCTCTTTTACAGCCGCCACATCATCATCCGTCAGGCCCAGTGTCCCGACCACTTTGATATCCATAAGGTTCTTTTCATCATAGTAAGCATCCCCTGATAAACGCATATCCGGCGAAGATGCCTGTATCCCGGAAAAAAATGCCACACCCAGCGCAACGATCATAAAAATAGAAATGAACCTTGCCTTGCTCGTGCGTATCTCCATCCAGAAATCTTTACGCAATGCCCTCATACCCGTTCACCTACCATTCTATCTCCTCTACCGGTGTAGGATGGTCATTCAGCGTCATCCTGGAAACCTTGCCATTCTTGATCTTGATCACACGATCCGCCATAGGTGTCAGTGCCGAGTTATGCGTGATCACGATCACCGTCATCCCACGCTCCCTGCACATATCCTGCAAAAGCTTCAGAATCGCCTTACCTGTCTGATAATCCAATGCACCCGTCGGCTCATCGCACAACAACAGTTTCGGATTCTTTGCCAGTGCCCTGGCGATCGACACCCTCTGCTGCTCCCCGCCCGACAGCTGCGCCGGGAAATTTGTCAGCCTGTCCTTCAGCCCGACCTCTTCCAGAACCTCTCTTGCATCCAGCGGATTCTTACAGATCTGCAAAGCCAGTTCCACATTCTCCAGTGCCGTAAGATTCGGCACCAGATTATAAAACTGAAATACAAATCCGATATCATTTCTCCGGTACCCGGTAAGCTGCCTGCTGTTATACCCTGCGATATTTTTCCCATCTACCCAGACTTCACCGCTGCTCGCCTGATCCATGCCGCCCAGAATATTCAGCACAGTCGTCTTACCAGCACCACTCGGCCCTACAATCACCACAAACTCCCCGCTGGCGATCTCAAAGCTGATCTCATCTACCGCAACGATCTTCACTTCCTTCGTCCCGTATATCTTCGAAACCTTATCCAGTTTCACATATGCATCTCTTTTTTCACCCATTCGCATTACCCCTGTCCGTTCTTTTCTTATACACCACTGTCCTGTAACAGCAGCGCAGCCGTTCTGCTGGATAAACAATAACTTTTTCTCACTTCTCTCCCCATTCAACCAACGCTCTGCCCGATTCATCCGACGATCCGTCTGCACTGTTTCATCCATTTACCCTATCCATCCAATAATCCTGTTCAGGAAACGGTCAAAATGCAAAACTTTCTTCAGTTTCTCAATCAGTATGGAAGCCACCAGAGAATCTGCCAGAAGCACCAGTACGATCAAAGCCGGATATCCGAACGAATATGTAAAATCATTCAGCCAGTTCGTACGGATAAAGTTATGGATCAGGAAAATACCGGCAGAATATACTCCCAGAAAATGAAATAGCTTTCCGATCAACGGCAGCGTAAAAATAAACTCACACCCGATCACCGCTGTCAGAACCGGTATCACCGCATCCCACAAAGGATACAGGGGTCCTTTCAACTTTCCCTGTCTCAGAACCATCAGCACCAGAAACGCCGCACACTCCAGCACCAGTTTCATCATCTTATTTAATCCTTCAGACTCCACAAATCTGAATTCCACACATCTCGTAATAAAATTGGTATACGCACACACCATTCCCACACCGATGCACAGAAAATAATGCCAGATATCCTTATTGGAAAAAGAAACATTAAAGTTCACAAGAAACATAAAAGTCAGAAACATAAATGCCCCCATCCTCTTAAGCATCCAGTACAACATCGGCAAAATCAATATCAGAAAAATAGCCAGACCATAATACCAGAATGTCCCTTTCAGAGACGGCGTCCCAAAGAACTTCGCAATTCCAAACATATCCATCAGAAAATATTCCAGATTTCCAGGGAATCCTGTTCCATAACATTCACTGAGAAGCCCGGGCTGAAGAACCCTGCACACAAGCACAATCCCCAGAAAAACAAAGATAAAATTCCCCAGCAGCTTCACAAGCCTTGTGCAGACCACCTGCCTGGATACCTCCCAGTAAGGAAGCTCTGACTTCCGTTCCAAAGACATCAGCTTTTTCGTAAGACCATACGCACTCACCAGTACAAAAAGCGAAACACAAATCTTACCAAAATTAGCATAATAGTTCAGAGTCTTTTCTGAAAACAGCAGCTTCAGCGTATGCCCTTCATAACGATCCGGCCGCAGGAAACAATGATGAAACAAAAGCAGCACAATCGCAATCCCCTTCAGACAATTGGAATTCCATACATTAAAAATATCTCCGCTGCCACTTCGCGTCTCTCCTGCGCCCTTCTCACGTTCTTTTACACCGGAAAAAAACATAAAATATTCTCCTTCCACAAAATTTATTCTACAGCAACTCCAGAAAATACTACCGTATTTCATGAAATTGTTGCTATTTGCATCATCTGCAATACTTTCTTATTATAGCATATCCCACTTAAGCCGCCAACCGTCAAGTGGATATTCGCAATCCGCTTTGCTACTTGATTGGGTTAAAATCCCTGCTTCTCCCTCCTTCGCTTCGTCATCAGCCCCCCGATTCTGCCCGTTTCCTTCGCAGACAGACTCTTCCAGCCCTCATTCAACACCTGATCCAGCAATCCCATCTCCTCAGCAATCTCATATTTCATTCTCTCCTCCGGCAGCAACTCTCCCGCAAGATAAGCCTTTACTTCCTTCTCTTTATTCAAAGCAGCCCACACTCCTTTTTTTCTGGAGTATGGGCTGTTTCTGAAATTTTTATACAATATAACACACATCTTCTTTCCCGGAATAATAACTACGCTAACAATAATGTGACAATCATATATGCCAGATCCCTGCGCTACCAAAGAAGTTAAAAAACAGCCCATACTCCTTTTTCTTTAGAGTATAGACTGTTTCTATCATGTTTACATCATTCTTAAACTTTCATTTTCGCTACAAACTTGCCATATATATTCACCAAACTGCGGCTCTGTAAATTTCTTAAGTATTTCTTCTGGTAAGAAACAAGCTACTTCGCTGTTTTTCTCTTTTATCCTCTCGGAATAATAATTGCAGCAATAATATACGCCCAGATTCCTGCACCACCAAAGCAGGTAAGAATTACCCACGCCAGACGCACAAGTGTCGGATCAATATCAAAATATTCTGCAATTCCTCCACATACACCGCAAAGCATACTGTTTTCTGATGATTTGTATAAACGTTTGTTACTCATAGTTCATCCCTCCTGATTTTTATATTGTCAAGCGGATAAAATCATCCGCTTCGCTACTTGCTTGATTTGGTTAAGATGTCAGTTTCTATGTTCTTTTCCTGAAAAACTCACAGACACATTTCCCATGCCACATTCCAGTTCCAGCTTCCTGTCTGCACCAGTGTTAGAAATATGATCCTCTCTGCCAAGTCCACTGTAAGATTCAGAACCTACATCCAGATTTCCAACTCCGCACTCCAGATCATAATTATAATCTTCCTGTGCACCAGTCATTGTCAGATCCAATTCACCTAACCCGCATTCTCCGTCCGTTTCTTTCGCACTCAAATCAGCAAAAGTCATACTTCCGGTTCCAATCTGTAAATCCGCTTTCTTTGCAGTCACTGAACCATTGCTCTCAAATTCACCGGCTCCCACTTCTACATCCAGCTCTTCGGTCTGAATATCACAGTTAGTATAAACAGTTCCCGCACCCATTTCTATATCCAGCTTCTTAAACTTCACATCTTTCGGATAAGAAACACAGACCTTTCGCGCTTTAGAAGTCCTCTTCGTACTTCTGATCTTAAGTACATCCTCACTCTCCTTCACAGTCACATCATTTCCTGTATCATTATAAACTTTAACAGAAAAACTATCCCCTTCTTCCAGTTCCAGCTCATCATATTTAAGTTCGATATCCAATTCCACAGGCTGATGTTCAAGCTGATACACCGCACCATCAGCAGAGCTTTCACTCTTCACCTTCATAAATTCAGCATTAGTCTGCCCATCCACGCTGTTTACAGCATCCATATCCTCAATGTCTTCTGATGCATCATCCTCCATCGTTCCAGGTTCAACCACATCCCTCTCTGTCCAAAGTATCTTGCTGATACTTTCAAACCCGTTCAGTTCCGACATACTGGCACCCATCACGCCGCCGGCGATCGTCAGCCCAATTCCTGCTGCCCCAAAGATTCCCGCAGCAATCAACATCCCTTTGGTAAATTTCTTCATCAGACCTCCCCTTTCTTCCTGTAGAGCAGCTTATTTCCAAAATCAGTAATCTTCCGGAACCACTTCGGCACCAGAACTTTAGCCGTCTTCACCGTTGCCAGAACCATAAGAATCCCCAGAGCGATCATCAGGAATCCAATCCCCACAGCCAAAACTCCGGCACCAATCACAGAAGAAGAAAAAACACCGATTCCCACTGCAACAGCTCCAATTCCCCCAATCAGCAACCCTGCACTTCCTATCCCAAGAGCCGCAACCAATACAAACGGCAACAGCACAATCGTCAACACGATCTGCACAGCCACCCCAAGCATACCTTTAATAAACGGAGAAATAAAAACCAGCAAAATCACTGCAAGGATCAAAACTGCCTGATTCCCTTTCCTGAAAAAGGAACCTTTCTTCTCAAATCCATACTTCTCAGGCATCTGCCCCGGTTCCTTTGTCCACGGATCTTCATATCCATGCTCCGTATACTCTCCATACTCACTCTGCTCTGCTGACCCCTTCAGATCAGCCTTAATAATCGCAGCAACCTTCTCCGGACTGCCAAGCTCCCGAAGCACCGAAGCCTCATTCTCAGGTCCGGCATCATCAAAATAATTCTCATAAAACTCAAGGGCTTCCCGTCTCTCCGTCTCCGGAATATCAGCAAGCAAATTCTCCAGTTCTCTCATAAACTGTGCCCTGTCCATCGTCATATTCCTCCCTCAAACATCCCACTGATCTTGGATGCATAAATTTTCCACTCAGCCTTATAAAGCTCAAGCTGCGCAGCACCTCTGTCCGTCAGCTTATAATAACGCCGGTTACGTCCTGCATAAGCCATATCATAAACCTCCAGACAATCATCCTTCTGCAGTCTCCTCAGCACCGGATACAAAGTAGACTCCGAAACATCAAGAACCCCACGCACATCCTGCGTGATCTTATATCCGTAAGTCCCCTCCTTCTCCTTGGAAACAACCGCCAGAACAACCGCATCCAGAAGCGCAGCACCTGTATTAAAAACCATATGCACACTCCCTTGTCTCAATTATACTCTGTACAGATACAGCGCTCTCAGAAACGCATCCATTATTCGCTCCATTCACGGCAGCAAAACACAACCATTTCTTCCCTTCTGCATACTATACAGCTCAACAATATTGTTTTGTTTACTATATTATATGACGTATAATATCATTTTGTCAATACTATTTAGTAAAAATCAATTATCCATTATAATGACTCTGAAACAACATAACTGTTCAGACCCTCACAGTTACAAGTCAAAATCCATTGAAAATCGCCTGGAGCGATAGAATTTTAACTTATATTTTCCCGGGCGTCCCTCACCAAAAAACTAACAGAAAAGGAACATATAATCATGAACGAAACCACAACCCAGCTTCACCCATCCTTCCTCACCCGCATGCAGCACCTCCTCGGCCCCGAATACCCGGCCTTCCTCGCCAGCTTCGACGCCCCCCGCACCTACGGCCTCCGCCTGAACACCTCCAAAATCACCAGCGAAGCCTTCGAAAAACTCGCCCCATTTTCCATCACCCCCATCCCCTGGGTCAAAAACGCCTACTTCTACAGCGAGGATATCCGCCCCTCCAGATGCCCCTACTACCAGTCCGGCCTCTACTACCTCCAGGAACCAAGCGCCATGACCCCCGCATCCCGCATCCCCATTGAACCCGGCGACAAAGTCCTCGACCTCTGCGCAGCCCCAGGCGGCAAAGCCACCGCAGCCGGTGCCGCCCTTAAAGGCGAAGGCCTCCTGGTAGCCAACGACATCAGCACCTCCCGCGCCAGAGCCCTCCTGCGCAACCTGGAACTATTCGGCATCCCAAACATCTTCGTAACCAACGAAACACCCGCCAAACTCACCAAAGCATTCCCGGAATTCTTCGACAAAATCATCCTCGATGCCCCATGCTCCGGTGAAGGAATGTTCCGAAAAGAAGAAGCCCTTGCTAAAGACTGGACCCCTGAGAAATCCCAGGAACTCGCCTCCATCCAGAAAGAACTCGCACTCCAGGCAGCCGACATGCTCCGTCCCGGCGGGCTCATGCTCTACTCCACCTGCACCTTCGCTCCAATCGAAGACGAAGAAACCGTCTCCTGCCTCCTCGAAAACCGCCCGGACATGGAACTCATCGAAATGGAAGACTACGAAGGCTTCTCCCACGGTATCCCGGAATGGGGAAACGGAAACCCTGAACTTACTAAATGCATCCGCATCTTCCCACACAAAATGAACGGCGAAGGCCACTTCCTCGCCCTTCTCCATAAAAAAGGCGAAGCCATCCAGACAAACACCCGCCCCCACACAAAGCCTGATAAAAACGCCTTCCCATTAATCGAAGACTTCTTCAAAGAAATCGGACTCAAAACCCTCGGCGGCCACCCATTCGACTGGGAACGCGTAGAAATCCGCGCAGACAAAGTCTACTACCTCCCGCCAGTCACCCATAACTGCCGCGGCCTCACCTTCCTGAGAAACGGTCTCTACCTCGGTGACCTCAAGAAAAACCGCTTCGAACCCTCCCAGCCACTCGCACTGGCAATCCACAAAGACGAAGCAGAAGCAGTGATCTCCCTCTCCGCCTCCGACGAACGCATCACCCGCTACCTCAAAGGCGAAACCCTAAACATTGACCCATCCGAAGCCGCCCACAAAAAAGGCTGGCACCTCCTCTGCGCAGACGGATACCCCATCGGCTTCGGCAAACTCGTAAACCAGATCCTCAAAAACAAATATCCGGCAGGGTGGCGCGTATAATGCGCGTACCCTGCCGGATGTACATTTTTCCCTTTTTTAACCGAATCAAGTAAGTCCCCTGCTTCAATTGCGAAAAGCAATAAGCAGTGGGTGGGGACTTGCTTGTATCAGGAGGAGTGCAAACTCCTTCTGATAAACTGCGGAGCAGTTATTCGGTTATGAGCAAGTAGCGAAGCGGATTGCGAATATCCGCTTGACTTCTACTTTCCCTTTTACGACCTCAAAAACAAGTATCTTAACTGAACTCCCCTTCCGCCACATCACAACCAGATTCCTTTTTGCAGCGCAAACGAATAAATCACCTTCTCCTTCACCTTCATTCCCGTCATCCTCTCCAACGCCTGCGCATAATCCTCAAGCTGCACCCGATACATACTGACCAGCTTCTCTTCCTGTCCTCTTCCAACTCTGTCCGTCTTATAGTCCACAAGAACAATCTCACCACCCTCAACAAAATAAGCATCAATAATCCCCTGCACCAGGATCGTCTCACCCCGCCAGGAATCATCAAGCAGCGCCGCACTCCTCTGGATCACAAACGGCTGCTCCCTGTAAAGCATCTTTTCCGCAGCAGCCTTTCTCATCCTCTGCCCCAGCACAGAATCCACAAACCTCTTAATATCCCTGATACGGACACACTCTGCCTCCTGCTCTGTCATCTTCTGACTCTCCAGCATTCTCTGCACCTGAACCCGGATTTCCTCTTCACTCTCCACCTCAGCATAATCCAGACATTCCATCACCCTGTGATAGGCAGTACCTCTGGCAGCCCCTTTATACTCTTCCTTCTTCTCCGCCATAAACGCCGGAACCGGAGCTTCCTGTTCTTCTTCCACCTTCTGCTCTGCCGACACACTGATATTCTCCTCCAGCTCCCTTTCATCATGCCAGCTTCTCTTTTTCAGATCCGAAACACTGACCTTCACCGGAATCTCTCCCAGATACTCATACGGATAAACAAAAGAAAACCTCTTCTCAATTTCCTCCTTCACCGCTTCATCGCAGACCCGTTCTGCATCCCAGCTCCTGAGCACTTCCTCCTGCATCTGATTTCCAGCCTGCAAAACCACCTCTTTTTCCGTCATCTCCCCTGCTGTGATCTTCCTGACTACAAACTCAGACACATCATCGTAAATCCCCTCCTGCCGTTTCATCAGAACACCATACTCACCCAGCAGTTCTTCCATTGCCCTGTGCCTTGCCAGCGCAGGCAGCACAAACGCCCAGTAATTTTTCGCCTTCATCCTCACTCCCAATGGCAGCAGTTCTTCCTTCTCATCCAGAAAACGAGTCAGAGAAACCATCAGTTTCTCCATTTTTCCAACCGTTCCCGTCAAAAGCAGCTTCTCCTTCGCTCTGGTCATGGCAACATAAAGCACTCGCAGTTCCTCACCCAGGCTCTCCTTCAGAAGCTCCCTCCGCACAATCTGCTTGTTCAGTGAAGAGGCAATAATCCTTTTCTCCGGGATCACCGCATCCACACCCATCCCAAGTTCCGGATGAAGCAGAAGCCTCGCATTCATATCCTGAAAATTAAACTGTTTTCCCATTCCTGCCACAAAAACCACCGGAAACTCCAGACCTTTGCTCTTATGGATCGTCATGATCTCTACCGCCGTATTCCCGGCACCTGCCAGATTCACCTCACCATAATCCACCTCATACGCCTGAAGCTGTTCAATATAACGGACAAAATTAAACAATCCTCTATAGCTGGTTTTCTCATAATCCATCGCCTTTTCCACAAGCATGGACAGATTCGCATAACGCTGCTCCCCTCCCGGAAGCGCCCTCGCATAATTTCCATATCCCGTTTCCTTAAGTACAAACAAAATCAGCTCATGAACCGGCGTATAGGCAGCCATCTCTCTCACCCGTTCCAGCAGATTCAGAAAACCTCTCAGCTTTCTCAGTTTCTCATCTTCTCTGGTACCACATCCCACCGGGACCTCTCCTGTATCCGACAGATCCCCATTTTCTGCAAAAATGCCTTCCTGCTCTCTGACATACTCCACAACACTCTCATACAGCATCCCCTTCGGATATTGAATCCTCAGCTCTGCCAGCTCCTGCGAACTGCATCCCACGATTGGAGAACGCAGCACTCCCATCAGCGGAATATCCTGCAGCGGGTTATCACACACCTTCAGATAATTTAACACCGTCACAATCTCCAGCGCAGAAAAATACCCTGTCCTGGATGTACAATAAACAGGAATCCCCTGAGACGCCAGCACCTCACGGAAGGTTTCCGCCCATCCATAAGCAGTACGAAGCAAAATCACGATATCCCCGTATTCCACAGGTCTGTATTCCTTCGTCTCCTTATCGACGATTTTCTCCTTCCCCACCATTTCCTGAATCCGCTGTGCGATCGCCAGTGCCTCCAGTTCCTGTGCATTCTGGTTTTCCAGCTCCTTCTTACTCATTCTTCCGGACGCACTCTCCACCTCTCTCTGCTCATTCCAGGCTTCCTGCGCATCCGCCAGTTCCTCTCCGTCCTTCTCGATCAGAAGCACCTCCGTTTTCACAAACTCCTGCGATTCCCCCTCCGGAAAAACAGCTCCCGGATAAAGAGCCGCATCCCTGTCATAACAGATTCCCCCAAGGTCCTCTCCCATGATCTGCCGGAAAATAAAATTGACACTCTCCAGCACCTGCGCCCTGCTTCGGAAATTTTTGTGAAGGTCAATCCTCTGTTCCTCACCTTCTTCTGTCGAATAGCTTTTATACTTTTCCATAAAAAGCTCCGGTCTCGCCAGGCGGAAACGGTAGATACTCTGCTTGACATCCCCTACCATAAAGATATTTTTCCGCTGATTGATCCACCCGGATACTCCGGTAGTAAGAAGCTCCTGCACATAGTTACTGTCCTGGTATTCATCCACCAGCACCTCATCATATCTGGCCGAAAGTTCCCTGGCAGCCTGTGACATATGAAGTTCTTCTCCCTCTTTCGTCATAAGGATCTGCAGGGCAAAATGCTCCATATCCGTAAAATCCAGAATATTTTTCTCCCTTTTCGCATCTCCGAACTGTTCTTTAAATCGTACAGTAAGTTCCACCAGCATCTCCACCGGCGCTTTCGTATACTGCAGAATTTCCAGAATCTCTTCCTCCGTACCCTGGAAATACCGCTGTCCCAGCTCCTTCAGAATCCCCTTCTCTTCCTCTCTGAGTTCTTTCACCCTCTGCTTCTTCTGTTCCTCCACATCCGGCGCCTTCTTCGTACTCAGTCTCGCAAAAGCCGGTTTTCTCAACAATCCCGCCATCTCATTATATTCTTTTTTTTCCGCAGCCTCTTTCACTCTCCGGATCAGCAGAAAGTCACTATTCAGTGCTTCCTCATATAAATAAGGACCATCCGCTTCCGCACAGATTCTTCTCGCCTCCTGCACCAGAAGTTCCGCTTCTTTTAACTCATCCAGCACAGCACTCCAGAGCAGTTTCATCCACTCTGCCTGTCTCAGCTCCTCCAGCGATTCCACCCGGTACTCATCCAGACATTTCTCCAGCCACTCCTCTGGAAATGGATTACTCATAGCCATCTCATACAGCTTCTGTATCAGCTCACCCAGCCCCTCATCCGTTTTTCCGAAGGCAAAACATTCCACAAACTCCTGAAATTTCTCATCTTTCTGCGCATAATATTCTTCCAGCAACGCTTTGATCACATCTCCGCGAAGCAGTTTCAGTTCCCCTTCATCCGCAGTCCGATATCCCGGGTCAAGGCCGATCAGATGAAAATAATTTCTGATCAGATAAGCACAGAAGCCGTCAATCGTCGTAATCTGCGCCGTATGCAGCAGAGTGGTCTGTCTCTGCAAATGCTCATTATCCGGGTCTTCATACAACGCCTTCTCAATGGCATCCGAAATCCTTTCCTTCATCTCTCCTGCCGCAGCTCTTGTAAAAGTCATGATCAGAAGCCTGTCAATATCCACCGGATTTTTTTTGTCCGTGATTTTACTCAGAATACGCTCTACCAGCACCGCTGTTTTACCGGAACCGGCAGCCGCACTGACCAGAATATTTCTGTTTCGCAGGGAAATAACTTCCTGCTGTTCTTTTGTCCATGTAACTCCCATCTCACTCTACCTCCCTGTCAAAGGCTTTCCACAATTCTTCATCCGAGAAATTCTTCAGTCTGCGAAACTCATATCCCGGAAGCTTCCTGTCAAATCCGCATACACTCACATACGGACAGTAGGTGCAGGCATTCTTTTTCCCCAGTTCATAAGGGGAAACCTCCGCATCCCCCGCCAGAATGGAACTTCTCAGCTTCTCAATCTTTGTCCTCACATACCGTCCCAACACAGCAAACTGCTCACTGCTGGCAACCGAAGAATTTTTCCGGAAACTTCCGTCTTTATTAAATGTCACCGGAATCGAACTTAAACTGCTGTCCATTTTCTGTACGATATCCGGGTCTGACTGAACCAGTCCGTTCATTTTCAGCTCTTTCATAATTCCACTGCTGACTGTTTCCAGATCCGCGTCTATTTTCTCCTGGATCATCGGGTCTTTGATATTATAATAAAATACCCCCGCCGGAACGACCTCTCTGCCTGCATACTTCTTCTGCTCCACCTGTAAGGCTCCATCCAGATAGATCATTAACTGCAATTGCAGACCATGATAAAGATAAACCAGGTCAAAACTTGTATTTCCGGTCTTATAATCAATTACCTTCACATAAACCTTATTCTGATCCGGATCTTCCATCGCATCCACACGGTCAATCCTGCCGCCGCCAAAAGTGACTTCAAACCCTTCCGGCTGAAATTCTCCCTGTTCCAGTTGTTTCTGTAATGCCCAGACCGTTCTTCGCAGAATCCTTCTGGTACGTTCGATCATATATTCATTTCTGGCACTGCTTTTCAGAACCGTATTTCCGTAATCCGCAACGATCTCATCCAGACATTCATCTGCGATCATTTCTCTCTGCTCTCTGGTCAGTTCTTTCCAGTTCAGTCCTTTTTTTCGTACTTCCTCTGCAAAATTTTCCAGAGCCCGGTGCATGACATTTCCCATATCCATAGCTTTAAATTCATACTCCACACGCTCCGTCAGCTTCATGCCATACTGAAGAAAATGCGCAAATGCACAGGCAGCAAAACGCTCCAGCCTGGTCGCACTGTAAGGAGAAACCTCCCCGTAAAGCGCACCGGCAACGCTCTGACTGATTACATCCTGCGGTTTTCTTAAGAAGGCTGACTGTACCAGTTTCTGTACTGTATCTTTATAATCTGCATTTTTCAGATACCAGCTATAAAGTTCACCAAACACTTCGTCCACCTGCTCCAGAGTCTCGTATTCCCTGCTGGTTTCCCTTGTCAGTTTTTCCAGAAAAAGTTCCAGCCCTGCTTCCGGATTCTCCGGATAAACTCCATCCTCGCCTTCCTGCACCCGCACAATCTCCAGTTTCGGATACAAAGCCCGGATACTTCCGATCAGATACGCCGGACTGATCCCTTCTCCCTTCGCATTGGTATCACTGAAAGAAAGAACCAGCTTTTCCCTAGGTTTCGTCAGATTCAGATACAGATAGAATCTCTGCATATTCATCAGCTCTTTGGGACCTGGTGCCAGTTCCACACCCTGATCTTTAAAAAAGTCCCTGTCAAGCTCCGACAGAATCCCTCCGGTCTGTGTATTCTTCGGAATATTTCCTTCATTCACTCCTACGAAAAACAGAGCTTTGATATCCTTTAAACGGGACCTTTCCATATCTCCCACCATAACCTGGTCGATACTTGGCGGAATCAGAGCCACTTTTGCCTGAGACAGTCCGGTCTCCAGCAACTGTCTGAACTCCTGCCTGCTCACGGTTTCATTGCCGAGAATTTCCACCATCTTGTCCAGAAGGTCCATCACGATTCCATAAATCTGGTTATATTCCTTCTCCATGGCCTTTTCCCCAAGCTCTGCAAACTTCTTTTCCTGTACTTTTAGTTTCTGCCATACCTGACTCTTTACAATAAAATCATACAGAATCCTGCAATATTCTTCCACAGTCCTTTTCCCGGAACCAAATCCCTGTGCAAGCCCTCGCACTTCTTCCGCAAACACTTCTCTGATCTCATTCAGCTCCTGGATCTGATCCGGCTCCATCCCTCTGTAAATACGAACCCATTTCTCTGACCACTTTTTATATCCACGAATCCCCAGTGCCAGCACATAATTCTCCAGTTTATCTGCCTGCTCTCTTGTCACCTCTGACATTCCGCAGCGCAGATACCGGAATACACTCTCATATGGAAAGCCCTGCACTGCCATCTCCATGGCAGCCCTCAGATACTCCACAAACGGATTCATCAGCACAGAATGCTTCTCATCAATAAAATACGGAATCTTCGCCTCTTCAAAGACCTGCACCGCAAGTCTTCCATACTCTTCCAGATTCCCTGTGATCACCGCCATCTCCCCATAGCGGTATCCTTTTGTCCTCACCATCTCTGCCATTCTTCTTGCCGTCTCCCGCATTTCAGCCAGAGGCGAAGCCGCCGCAAACATCTCTGTTTCCTGACTGTTTCCCGGATAAACAGCCTTTCTGTAACGAAAAAGATTTTTCTCCAGAAACTGTAATCCCGGAGCCTGTGCAAACCTTGATCTTCCGGAAGGTTTCAGATAAACCGGTTCATCCAGATCTTTTGTCAGTTCCGCCAGTGTGCGGATCATCTTTTTACTCATATAAAAAAGCTGATGTGGTTTTCCCGGAGCAAACGCATCCTCCCGTTCATCCATAGTCACGGTAACAGAAATCTTACGCGCAATGATCAGAAGTTCCCGGATCACATTGATCTGAATCGGCGTAAAACCGGTAAATCCGTCAAACACAAACTCCGCACCTTTCAATTTCCGCGAAAATGGAAGTACTTTTAACAGGACATCCATCACTTCTTCCCCTGTCATATACCGATCCTTCAGAAATCCCGAAAAAGCCTCATACAGCACACTCACATCCTGAAGTTTCATCTCCAGAAGTCCCTGTTCCTTTGCCTGTTCTTTCATTTCTTCCAGATCTTCTTCCCTGATATCATACTGCATAAACTCCGATAAAAGGGACTTCACCTCATCCAGATATCCCGGCTTGTTCATCTGGCTTCCCAGATAAGGAAGTTCTTTTTTATGCTGCTGAACCATCTTCTGAAGCACCATACTCTTTCCCGTATCCTCCAGAATCTTCCGGTTATCCCCTCCTGTTTCCTCAAACACACGATAAGCCAGACGCTCAAAACTCAGAATATCAATATTTAAAATTCCCTTTCCCGGGTGCATTTCCACCAGTGTTTTCTGCGTCTGCATGGTAAACTGCTCCGGCACGATCACATAATAATTTCTCTGTGGATGCATCAGCGACTCCTGAATCACTCTCTCATATGCAAAATAAGACTTCCCCGCACCCGAACTTCCGATAATAAACTGCAACGACATTTCTCTTTACCAGCTCCTTTCCACCTCTGTATCAATTCCGTACAATACTGTTTCTTTCATTCATTTGTTGTCTTTTCCTCTGGATAAAAGTATATCATAAATTCCCCTGTCCTTTAATAAAATATACAAAACAAATCAGGAGGCGCACCTACCATGAGTTCCAAAACCAAAATCATCGTCTTACATATGAAGGAAGTCGTCTACACGGCTGTTTTCCTTCTCCTTGCCATTATCCTTGGCATTGTACTTTTCTTTATGTTTGGACCCGGACAGAAAAAAAATTCTGCTGACAGTCCCCAGAGCCGTTACAAACCCGGTGTCTACACTTCCTCCATCGAACTCAACGACAATACCTTCGATCTGGAAGTAACTGTAACCTCTGACCGCATCCAGTCCATCCGTCTGGTAAACCTCAGCGAAAGCACCTCCGCCATGTTTCCTCTCATGGAACCAGCCCTCGAATCCCTTTCCAGCCAGATCTATTCCACACAATCCCTGGAAAGCATCCAGTACCCCGACGACCAGAAATACACCTCCATGGTACTGCTCAATGCCATCGAAACAGCACTGAAAAAAGCGGAGAACACCTGACCTGTTCTCCGCTTTTTCTGTTCTTATTTACGATATCTGTTCTGTCTCACAGATATCCCCTTCACTGATCTCACAATTTCCAAATGTTCAAAATCCGCAGATTTACTGCATCTTCTCCAACTGTTCCAGCCACACTCTCGCGCTGGCATCACTCGGCATTCTCAGATCTCCCCTCGGAGAAACTGCAACGCTTCCCACCTTAGGGCCATCCGGCAGACAGGAACGCTTGAACTGCTGTGCAAAAAATCTCCAGTAGAATGTTCTCAGCCACTTAAAGATCGTCTCTTTATCATAAGTTCCCTCAAACGTCTCACACGCCAGTCTGTAAATCTTCTCCGGCTCAAACCCTGCACGGAGCATATAATACAGATAAAAATCATGCAGCTCATACGGACCCACAAGGTCTTCCGTCTTCTGTGCAATCTTACCATCCTTAGGCGGCAGAAGCTCCGGACTTACCGGTGTATCCAGAATATCCAGAAGCACCTCTGTCAGCTTCTCATCCCCACAGGTATCCGCATAATAACGAACCAGATGACGAACCAGTGTCTTCGGTACAGACGCATTTACCCCATACATGGACATGTGATCACCATTATAGGTTGCCCATCCAAGCGCAAGTTCCGACAGATCACCGGTACCCACCAGAATGGAGCCATCCTGATTTGCACTGTCCATAAGAATCTGCGTCCTCTCTCTCGCCTGACTGTTCTCATAAGCGACATCATGCACTTCCGGGTCATGATTAATATCACGGAAATGCACATTTACTGCTTCCTTAATATTAATCTCACGCAACGTTGCCCCCAGACACTCACTCAGCTTGCAGGCATTCTGATAGGTTCTGTCTGTCGTTCCGAAACATGGCATGGTAATACAGTGGATATCCTTCCTGTCTGCACCGGACAGATCAAACGCTCTCGCGATCACCAGAAGCGCCAGCGTAGAATCCAGGCCACCGGAAAGACCAACCGTAGCCTTATGACAGTGAATATGATCCATACGCTTCTTCAGACCCATTGCCTGAATATTCAGGATTTCATCACAGCGCATATCTCTTTCCTCTTTTCTGGAAGGTACAAACGGATACTGCGGATATTTTCTGGTAAGCTTTGTCTCTTCCACGTTCAGATGGAAATGCACTTTGAGATGATCACTGTCATCTGCCGGCTGATAAGTCGTCAGTCTGCGTCTCTCATCATTGAGCCTCTGCACATCAATCTCACTGCATACAATTCCATTCTCAAAACGTTTACCCTCTGCAAGGATCACGCCATTCTCCGCGATCATATTCTGTCCACCGAATACCAGATCCTGTGTGGACTCCCCTTCTCCTGCATTGGCATACACATACGCACACACCAGACGGGCAGACTGTCCGGAAACCAGATCCCTGCGGTAACTGTCCTTACCAACCATCTCATTGCTCGCAGACAGATTCACGATCAGATTCGCCCCTGCCTGTGCATGAAGAACACTCGGAGGCAAAGTCACCCACAGATCCTCACAGATCTCCGCTGCTGCCACCAGCTCCGGCTCCTCCTCACATACAAACAGCAAATCCGTACCAAACGGAACTCTTTTTCCTTTAATGTCCATATACTCCAGACATCCAAGCCCGGATACGAAATGGCGCTGCTCATAAAACTCACCATAGTTTGGAAGATAAGCCTTCGGAACCAGACCAATGATCTCACCTCTGTTCAGAACTGCTGCCACATTATATAACTTCCCATGATTTCTCACCGGCACACCCACAAAGATCAGCGCATCCACATCCGCAGTCTCTCCTGCGATCCTCAGCAAAGTCTCCCACGCACTGTCCAGCAGACGTCTCTGCAAAAATAAATCCTGACAGGTATAACCCGTAACACAAAGCTCCGGAAAAACCATCACCTTCGCACGTTCCCTTTCCATCTCGTGGATCAGTCTGATAATTTCATTTCCATTGGCATTACAGTCTGCAACTGTGATATACGGTGTTGCGGCTGCTGTTTTAATATAACCGTGTCTCATTTTCTACCCCTTTTTCCTGTTCCTGCTTCACATCAGCGTCCTGTAACCTTTCAGGGTACTCTCCGCTTTCATTACCAATTTCGCCTTCTATTTTCATCCATACACTGCATAAATCTCCACAGGATACAATTAATTCATAAAATTTTTATTTACACTTTCTCAGAATCTCTTTTAATTCTTCCACTGTAAATTCATAATTATGATTACAGAAATGACAGTTCAGCTCAATCGGCTTTCCTTCCTGGATCATTTCATTTAATTCTTTTCTTCCAATACTGATCAGGGCTTTTTCAACTCTCTCTCTGCTGCAGTTACAGTAAAACTTTGTCGGAATCTTCTCATTAATCTCCACATCAAAACCTTCCAGCACTTTATCCAGCAGACTCTCCGGAGTATGACCTTCTTCCAGCAGATTGGTAACAGAAGTAATCTTCTGCACATTCTCCTCCAGTTTCGCAATCGTACTTTCTTCTGCAAAAGGCATAAGCTGCACAATAAATCCCCCAGCCTGACGCACAGTATTGTCCTTATTCATCAGCACACCCAGACCAACTGCAGACGGAACCTGCTCACTTGTCGCAAAATAATAAGTCAGGTCTTCTGCAATCTCACTTGTCTGAAGCGCAACCTGACCAACATACGGCTCCTTCAGTCCCATATCCTTAATTACATTCATAAAACCAATTCCGACAGCACCTGCAACATCCAGTTTGCCCTTACTGTTCGCCGGAATACATACATTCGGATTTCCGACATAACCCTTCACTCTTCCTTTGGAATCTGCCGTTACCGTGATTCCCTCCAGCGGACCACCTGCCTTGATCTGAAGAGTCAGAATATCCTTCTCCCCCTTCATCATGGTACCCATCATGGCACCTGCAGTAAGCAGACGTCCCAGTGCCGCGGTAGCCACCGGACTGGTATTATGATCCTGTCTCGCTGTCTCTACAGTTTCTGTCGTAACTGCCGCAAATGCACGAATCTGATCATTTGCCGCAATCGCTCTTACAATATAATCACTCATTTAATTCTCTCCTGTCTCATTTTTCTGTATCATTTTTTATATCATTTTTTTGTATCATCCAAAAGAATAAAAACATTCTCCTCACAGTACATCAGACGAATCCTGTGCACCTCTCACTGCTTATTCTTCACTCTTCTTTTCTGCTCTCTCCGGAATAATTCCGTGATAATCATTCTCCGCACTCTTTCCATGCTCTCTTACAATGAAGGTCAGGCGTTCGCTGTTCTCATCTCCCGGATTACGGGTGTAGGCATCATAAACTGCCACCAGTTCCATTCCCGCCTTCTCAATCATTCCTTTGATCACATCCAGTGGATAGGCTCTCTGCACATGCTCTTCCTCACATTTCTCATACAGCCCGTCCTCTCTTGGCAGAAACAACGCCAGTTCATAAACATTCAGTCCATTTTCCACGTCATAACTGTTTTCCCAGATAAAACTTCCGTCCTCTCTGTCCTCAGCGATCGTAGTATCCCCGATCACATCACGATACTTATGAACCGTATTCATGTCAAAAATAAAAAGACCGCCCGGGTCCAGATAATTATTGACCAGAGCAAAGACATATTCCAGATCTTCCTCATCTGTCAGATAATTCATGCTGTCACAGACACTGATCACAGCACGAACCGTACCATAAAGTTCAAAATCCTGCATATCCTGCAGCAGATACAGAATATCATGTCCGGATTCCGCACGCTTCTCCATTGCCTCTGCAAGCATTTCCTCAGAATTATCAATTCCGATCATATCATATCCCGCATCCGCAAGCATCTCCGTGACCGTTCCCGTCCCACATCCAAGTTCCAGAACCAGACCATCCTCGATCTGCTCCTGTTTCAGTGTTTCTATAATATAGTCTGCCCATTTCCGATAATTTACATTATCCTGAAACATATCATAAACTCTGGCAAATTTTCCATATGATTCCATTTCTTTTCCTCATAATTCCTATCATAGTTTCCCGTCTATCATACCATAAACTACGCCGTCATGTAAATATGAAGAAAAAGACGACCGCACACATGCAGCCGCCTTTTCTTATCTATTCTTATTTTACTGCTTTATTTCATCTGAACCATCCGACCCCAAATCAGTCCTGATTCTTCGGCATATACCGAACATAAGCCGGTTCTCCATGATAATAATAGTCTACTCCATTCTCATCGTAAACATCTTCCCCGTTTGCGAAATCATAAGTATTTCCATCATCATCATACCAGGTTCCATCCCCATTCGGATAAATAACCAGCGGATATCCGTCAGAGTTTCTGTAAATGGTTCTTGTCTGATCTGTATCATAATCCGGATCATCTGTACCTACCGGAGTACCATCTGCAAAATATCCATTTGAAGAACCATCATCATAATCATAAGAACCGTCATCACTGTAGTTGTAGTCCGAAGAAGAATCTGAGGAAGAATCATAAGAATAATCCCCGTCAGAAGAACCACTGTAAGAACTGTCTCCGGAATAAGAACCATCTGAGCTGTCACTGTAGGAAGTATCACTGTTTCCTGAAGAAGAGCTGTCAGAAGATGTTCCATCACTGCCAGCAGTTCCGGTTATATCGCTGTTTCCACTCGCATCCGTTGTTCCGGATGCATCTGTTGTTCCTGTTGTATCGGTTGTTGTACCATCAGAAGAAGTTCCTGTTGTACTTGTCTTTCCGGTTGCCGCTGCCTTCAGCACAGAATCTCCGGAAATCTTAAAGGAATCTACAGATGTCTTCACTTTTGCAAGCGCATCGTCTGTCTTAACAGAACCAGCCACACTGTAGAACTCTGAGGTATTATCTGTAATATATTTATTTACAACATAAGCGTACTCACTCTTATCATTCAGATAATGCACGGTATAGCTGTATACATTAATTCCGCTTACTTCCTCTGCCTTATAATCCTGAATCTCAAAATCTGTTCCCTCTTCCAGATTATCAGCCTTCTCCAGAGCAACTGCTGTATCCTGAGAACTTGGAATGATCGCTACGGACATTGCCTCATCTCCGCTTCCATGAAGAATGAGAAGTTTGCCCTGTTTCGGAGACTCAAAACTTACCATATCATCAGAGTCAGATTTATTTTCCCAGGTAGCATCCGGTAATTTGATGGATACTGCTTTATTTTTGGATGTATAAGTTGTATTCTGCGCATTAGCCGGTGCCTGAGTCGGTGTCGGCGTAGCAGCCTTTGTCGGTTCCGGAGTCGGTGTTACCTGTACAACTGTGGAGTCATCCTTTCCCCCGCCAAAGTTACATGCTGTCATTGCACTTGATAACACAACTGTGATGGCTAATAGCATTAGTACTTTTTTATTCTTCATAAATATCCTCCTTAGAATGATATCTGCTATAATTAATATTCTGCCTTATTTCATCAGACGGTTCCAGACATCCGCCTGCTATTTCCGTATTGCTCTGTATATTTTACATTTTTATTACAGGGATGTCAATGTCATTTCAGTCAGTTTCATGTTAACAAAAACGATTTTTGTTCTGTAACTGTCAGATTACCCGGTTCCTGTTCCTTATCCAATCATTCTCCCTGATCAGTTTTCCAGTTCATACATATGCAGCTCATGAAGTGCTCTGGTTGCAGCAATATATCTCGCCTGCTCTGCAAGCGGAGTCTGGTCTTTCTCCGGAAATACTGCAAATACCTGATCAAATTCCAGTCCTTTTGCCAGATAAAAAGTCGTAACGGTAAGTCCCTTTCTGAAGCTTGTGCTGTTACGGTCCAGCCAGGAAAGACGGTTCTTCACATCAAAATCCGTCTTCTCCAGCTCCTCTTTCAGAAGCAGCCATACCTGCTCTGCCTCTTTCTCCGTCCGCAGGATCACCGCAGCTGTTTCATATTCCTCTTCTCCCAGTTTCAGCATATCCTGAATCTCTTTCACAGCCGCTTTTACATCTGCAAAAACTTTCTCCTCAACCGGAGCCCCGTGACGTTCAAACAGTTCCATATCCTCAATTCCCGCAAGCCGGTTTGCATACGTCGCAATCTCCACCGTATTGCGGTAACTCTTATTCATAATGATCTTATGGATATCCCGTCCGAAAATCTTCGGAAGGAATGTCAGCACATCCTGCTGTTTATCATCCATTGTCTGCGCCCTGTCACCCAGGATCGTCATGCGGCAGGAGAAAATTCTCTGAATGATCTCATACTGAAGTCTGGAATAATCCTGCATCTCATCCACTACCAGATGCTTGATATTGCTTCGTCCCTGCTGGCTCTGCAAACGATACTTCAGATAAAGGACAGGGTAAACGTCTTCATACTTCAGTTTTCTCTTTTCAAAAGAAACCCTCGGCAGCCCCTTATATCCGTTCTCTTTCAGGAACTGGCTGTAAATCACATAGAAATCTCTGGTCACATACAGCTTCATAAATTTCTCACGGATCAGCTCTTTCTCATCATCTGCCAGATCACGGTCACGCAGAGTTTCCACCTCATCAATGAAATAATCTGCAACCGCATCCATTCTGGAAAGCAGCGGATAATCCTGGAACTTAAAGTAAAACAGCTCAATAATCTCAGACTCTGTTTTCACAAATCCCTTATATTCCACATCTCTGAAATTCATCAGACGGTCTTCCAGCTCCATAATGTAGCGTTCCATAAGATTGATAAATTCCATGGACTGTTTTTCCTCTGCCAGAGAAACCTTTTTCGGGAAACGGATTCTGCGCTCGATCTCATCATAGCGGTCCTCACAGTCAGAAACCGTATCCCGCAACTGCTTATAGGCAAAAAGATCAAAGCTCATTTCCTTAATGTTCTCTTCTCCCAGCTCCGGCAGGATATGAGAAATATAATCGGAAAATACCCCGTTCGGTGACAGGATCAGAATATTCGAAGATTTCAGATTCTGTCTGTCATGATAAAGAAGATATGCAATTCGATGAAGTGCCACAGAAGTCTTTCCGCTTCCTGCCGCACCCTGGATCACCATGATCCTGTCCTTGGTATTTCGGATGATCGCATTCTGCTCTTTCTGAATCGTACGGATAATATTCTTAAGCTGAACTTCTCCGTTGCTGCCAAGCTCTGCTTTCAGAATCTCATCGTCAATCTTCACATCGCTTTCAAACTCATAGACCATTTTTCCATTGCGGATCTTATACTGCCATTTGGAAGCAACCTCACCGTGGATCTCACCCATCGGTGCTTCATAGGAAGCCGGTCCCTTATCATAGTCATAAAACAGACCACTCACCGGCGCACGCCAGTCATATACCAGCGGAATATGCCCCGCCTTCTCCGCAAAGTTTCCGATTCCAATATAAAAAATCTCCGGTTCGTCCTCTCCTTCGTAAATGAAATCCACTCTTCCAAAGAAAGGAGAATCTACCATCCTGCGAAATCTCTGCTTCAGGATCAGTTGTTCTTCATTTGCGGAAATCTGACGGAACAATGCCTGCTGGTTATCATAATTTTCATAGCCATACTGGTCCATCTCTGTATAATTTTCCCAGTAATACTCATGCATTCCCTCGACTTCCTTCTGGCCTTCTACCAGAGAAAGACTGATCTCCGTGATGCGTTCTTTTAATTTTTCCAATACATAATTGAGATATTCTCTGCCGTTTTTCTTATCTGTCATATCGTTGGTATCCTTTAATATTTGGCAACCATTCAACGGTTTCCTGAATCTGACCGATTGAATGGTTACTGATATTCTTCAGTTATTGTTATCGTTTTCCTTAGTTTTTATGATAAATTTCATGATGAAAATTATCACTTTTACATAAGATAGTTTCTTATTATAGCATATTAAATCCTGACAGAAAAGACAGAAAACGTGAAAAATCCCCCGAACAGTTTTTGATCTATTCCATACTGTCAGGGGGATTTCATTATACCATATGAAATTTATGCACTCGCCTTATTCTCAAACTGGCTGTTATACAGATCCGCATAGAATCCCTTCTTCGCAAGCAGTTCCTTATGATTTCCCTGCTCAATGATATCGCCGTCTTTCATAACCAGGATCAGATCCGCATCCTTGATAGTTGAAAGTCTGTGTGCAATCACGAAACTTGTTCTGCCTTTCATCAGGTTATCCATCGCTTTCTGGATCTGCATCTCTGTTCTGGTATCGACAGAAGATGTCGCCTCATCCAGGATCAGGATCTTATTGTCCGCAAGGATTGCTCTGGCAATCGTCAGAAGCTGTTTCTGTCCCTGGGAAATATTGCTGGTCTCTTCATCCAGAATCATGTCATAACCACCCGGCTGCTGCATGATAAAGTTGTGTACATGAGCTGCCTTGGCTGCTGCGATCACTTCTTCATCTGTTGCATCCAGACGTCCGTAACGGATATTTTCCATAATGGTTCCTGAGAATAACCAGGTATCCTGAAGTACCATTCCGAACATCTCACGGAGATTGCTTCTGTTGAAGTCTTTAATATCGTAGCCGTCTACTTTAATCGTACCACCATTAAGGTCGTAGAATCTCATCAGCAGTTTTACCATCGTCGTCTTTCCTGCACCGGTCGGTCCTACAATAGCGATCTTCTGGCCGTCTTTGACATCAGCGGAGAAATCATTGATGATGATCTTATCCGGATTATAGCCGAATTTTACATGCTCAAACTGTACATCACCGGTAAGCTTCTCAATGTCCGCCGGACTTGTTTCATTCTGGCTCTCTTCCGGCTCCTCCAGGAACTCAAATACACGCTCGGATGCTGCCGCAGAGGACTGTAACAGGTTGGTAACCTGTGCGATCTGCTGGATCGGCTGTGTAAAGTTACGGATGTACTGGAAGAATGACTGGATATCACCGACTTCAATGCTGTTCTTGATTACAAAAACGCCACCGAGAAGTGCAACCATTACATATCCGAGGTTACCGACAAACTGCATGATCGGCATCATCATTCCTGAGAAGAACTGAGACTTCCATGCAGATTCATAAAGTTTCTGGTTGTCTTTCTCAAATTCCTCTACCACATAGTTCTCTTTGTTGAAAACTCTTACTACATTGTGACCGCCAAAGTTCTCTTCAATCTGACCATTTACCTTACCCAGATAATTCTGCTGTGCCTGGAAATATTTCTGGGAATGCTTCATAACAGTCTGGATGATCAGCATGGAAACCGGCAGGATCAGAAGTGCTGCCAGAGTCATCCATACATTGATGGAAAGCATCATGACAAACACACCAATCAATGTAGTCACGGATGTAATAAGCTGCGTTAAACTCTGGTTCAGACTCATCTGCAGAGTATCCACATCATTGGTGATACGGGAAAGGATCTCACCGTTTGTTCTGCTCTCATAATAATTCAAAGGCAGCTTGTTGATCTTCTTTGAGATATCCTTTCTCAGGTTATAAGTGACGTCATTGGAAATCCCCGTCATTACAAATCCCTGGATAAAGGAAAAGCATGCGCTTACCACATATAATCCAAGTGTCCCCAGAAGGATCATTCCTATTTTTTCAAAATCAATTCCGCCTGTACCGTTTACTTTGGCGATCAGACCGTTAAACAATTCTGTTGTTGCTTTACCGAGGATCTTCGGTCCAACAATATTAAATACCGTTCCGGCTATTGCAAAAATGAACATCAGGATAAACCGGAATTTATATCGTTCCATGTAACGGAAAAGCTTAGCCATGGAACCTTTGAAGTCTTTTGCTTTCTCACCGGGCATCATACCACGGCGTGGTCCTCCCATGGGACCTCTTCTTCTCTGTTCGCTCATGCCAGTTCCTCCTCTGATAACTGAGATCTTGCAATCTGCTGATATACTTCACAATCTGCCATCAGTTCCTTATGAGTTCCAATGCCTGCCATACGTCCGTCATCCAGAACAATGATCTGATCTGCATTCAGGATCGTGCTGATACGCTGTGCAACGATGATCGTTGTCGCATCTTTGGTGTGCTCTTTCAGGGCTTTTCTAAGCTGGCTGTCAGTCTTAAAGTCAAGGGCTGAGAAGCTGTCATCAAAGATAAAGATCTCCGGATCTTTTGCAATGGCTCTGGCAATGGACAGACGCTGTTTCTGACCACCGGAAACATTGGTACCTCCCTGTGATACAGGAGACTCATATTTCTCAGGTTTTGTATCAATAAACTCTGTAGCCTGCGCTACTTCTGCTGCCTCTTTTACCTGAGACTCAGAGATTTCCGGCTTACCATAACGAATGTTGGAATCGATCGTACCTGAGAAAAGAACCCCTTTCTGTGGCACATATCCCAGCTTATCGCGAAGCTCTTTCTGTGTCATGTCACGGACATCCACACCGTCAACTTTTACAGAACCCTTTGTCACATCATAATATCTCGGGATCAGATTGACCAGCGTACTCTTACCGCTTCCTGTACTTCCGATCACTGCGATCGTCTGGCCTTTCTTTGCCTTAAAGGAAATATCAGTCAGTACATTCTCTCCGGCTTCCGGATATGCAAAACTTACATGATCAAATTCAATCTCACCTTTTACACTTTCAGACGGATGTACCGGTGATTCCGGATCCTGAATAGATACTTCTGTGTTCAGAACCTCATCAATACGAAGTGCTGCCACATTTGCTCTCGGAAGCATAATGGACATTGCTGTGATCATCAGGAATGACATGATGATCTGCATTGCATACTGGATAAATGCCATAACATTACCAACCTGCATGGTTCCGTTATCTACTGCATGAGAACCACTATAAATGATCAGTACGGATACACCGTTCATGATCAGCATCATCGTCGGCATCATGAAAGTCATACATCTGTTTACAAACAGGTTTGTTTTTGTCAGATCCATGTTTGCTTTCTCAAAGCGTTCTTCCTCATGTTTCTCACGGCTGAATGCACGGATGACCGGGATACCTGTCAGGATCTCACGGGATACCAGATTCAGTCGGTCGATGAGTGTCTGCAGTTTTGTAAATTTCGGCATTGCCACCTGGAACAGAACAAAAATAACAACCAGGATCAGTGCAACTGCCACACCAAGGATCCATGTCATGGAAGAATCCGTCTTTAATACTTTGATCACACCACCAATTCCAAGGATCGGAGCATACAGAACGATACGGAACATCATTGCCATAACCTGCTGTACCTGCTGCACATCATTGGTGCTTCGTGTGATCAGGGATGCTGTAGAGAATTTGTGATACTCTCTGCTTGAGAAACTCATAACCTTGCGGTAAATACTGTTTCTCAGATCATGGCCAAGGCGGCCTGCCACTCTGGCAGAAATAAAGGTAACACTGATTGCAGCAAGCATGATCACAAGTGCCATGGCAAGCATTCTCAGACCCGACATCAGGATATAATGCATCTGAATGGAATCCACATCCATTCCAAGCGCTTCATACTCAGAAGCAACAAAGGCAACACCTGCCTGTGTCACGATGGACTCCGGCATATCTTTCAGTTTCTCATCCACCTGACTCATGATCTGCTGTACTGCTTCTTCCGACATCTGGGCCAGTGCTGTCAGCGGATCTGTTCCCTCTGGAAGTCCCATCTGCGCAACCATTGCCTGCCCCTGCTCACTGTCACCGGAAAAGGCAGCTACCATCATCATTGCTTTTGAGAAATCGTCATTTAAATTCTCTCTGGTCTCTTTGGAAATATCGTCGTTTAATACCCAGGTATCATCTTCCAGTGTATAATTCTCCGAAACTTCCGCTTTCTGATCGTCATCCATAAAAATCCGGAGACTCTGCATGGTCGAATCCCGAAGCTTATCCGGAACACTGTCCTCGATACCTTTCTGCTGGATTCCTACATTGATAATCTTTGAGGTATAATCCGGCAGGGAAAGATCGCAGTACGCCTGTAAAAACAGAAGCGCTATGATCAGGACAATGTAGCCCGCTGATTTCTTCAGATACTTCATCAGTTTAATCATTGCTTGATTCCCTCTTTTCTTAGTTTTATTGTTGCATATTTCTATTACTTTTTACCCTTCTAAGGAACTACTGTATGTTTCAGATTTCCTTTCCGGCTGGTATCTGCCCTATATTATCCAGAATCTGTTCAAAGAATCTGCGCATCAGGCACAATTCCGCATCGCTGAAATTACTGAACATAACTTTCTCCACATCCCGGCTCTGCTGCTTGATCTCTTCTACTATCCTCTGTCCGTTTTCTGTGAGATATACACGCATGACTCTCTGATCTTTCTCATCACGTTTCCTGCATACGATATCCGCTTTCTCCAGACGCTGAATACTCACATTTACAGTAGGAGGTGTCACTCCCATATGCTCTGCAATTTCTTTCTGACTGCATCCACTATTCTTGTATACCATCATAAGGATTGGCATCTGTCCCTGCTGAATTCCCACTTCACGGATACGGTGCATACATCTCATACCATACTGTCGGTTGATCTCCATAAAAAGACCGGGCATGCTCTTTTCTTTCCATTCTTCTCTTTCATCCTCTGCACACCACATTGTTTCAACTCCTTTCTGACCAGGAATTTTTCTCTTGTTCTGATATCTTTTATTTTAATTAGTCTGGCTAACTATATATAATATACATTTATACAAAAAATGCAAGTGATTTTTGTGCAGTTTATAATTATTTTAGATTTGTTTTTGATAAGTTTTATTCTTAATCCTGTATTTTAGTTTGTCCGGCTAATTTTTATTGAGATCACAACTCCTGTAAAAACAAAAGAAAAAGAAGTTCAGCACCTTTATTCAGAGTACTGAACCTCTTCTCTTTTGGCTTTTGCTTCAAGGCAATCACATAATTCTCCACCTTGCCGCTTCCTTGGATTAACTTTTTAATTAATTTTAATGCAGCTTCTGATCCAGCATTCGTCGGATCAGTTCGATTGTATCTTTCAGACCATAGTTTGCACTGTTGATACAAAGGTCATAGTTCTCCGGTCTTCCCCATTTCTCACCGGTATAGAACTCATAATATTTCTTATGCTGCTTATCCATCTGTTTCAGGAAACGTATCGCCTGTTTCAGATCCATGTTTCGGATATCCATAACATGCTGTACACGTACCTGGAACGGAGCACTGATAAACAGACTGATGTGTGGAATGTGATTATTCTTCAGAATCGCGTCTGCGCAGCGTCCCATGATCACGCAGTCCTCACTCTTTGCCAGTTCGCAGATTAGATCACTCATGTTGAAGAAAACCGCATCCTGCTTCGGAAGTCCGTGATAACGGTTGAACTCCTTAAACCATGTTTTCAGATCTGTATGATGTTTCTTATATTTGTCAAATCCCTCAAAGTTTCCGGTATCGCTGACTTCATTCTTATCTGCCTGCAGACGCTTCATAACCTGATCAAAAATCTCCGCATCATAATAGTTGATCTGAAGCTGGTCTGCCAGTTCAAATCCGATATCATTACCACCGCTTCCCTGTGTACGGCTGATACAGATGATCAGATGGTCATTCTCAGAAATCTCATTCTTACGTCTGGCGATCAGATTGTTAAGCTGGATACGTTCCTTATCCACGATATCCGTCTTTCCGAATGTATCCGGCAGAAGCTCGATTTCCTTCAGAATGCTGTCGTACTCGATCATCAGACGTTTTCTTTCATCCTTGTCTCTGATAGTACGGGCCATGTTACTGATCAACGCCATCTCACTTCTAAGCAGATGTCCGTCCGGCTTGGTGTACATCAACGCTGCCAGATGACGGATGGTTGTTTCTTTCTGTCCTGTAAATGTACGTCCCAGAGAGGAACCGACACATTTATAAACTTCTTCATCCAGGTTATAAATGCGTGTTGCAAGTTCTTTACATTTTTCCTGATTGTCCTGCATAATGATCCTCCCTCCTTATAAAAAGAATACAAACATATCGATAATAAACACCGGAACCAGAAATGCAATGGACCAGAGCATATATCCGAAGAATGACGGCATCTTGACACCGTTCTCATCAGAGATTGCCTTTACCATAAAGTTCGGGGCATTTCCGATATAAGTGTTGGCACCCATGAATACTGCGCCGCAGGAAATTGCGGACAATACCTTGGTCGGTACCGTTCCCAGTGTGGTTGTGATTCCATTGGTAAATGCCAGTGTTCCTGCTGTTGTAAGGAATACCAGATAAGTCGGTGTGTTATCCAGAAAACTGGAAAGCGCACCTGTTGCCCAGAACATTTCTGCCGGCTTGGTAATTCCAAGGTTTGGTCCTACTGCCTTCAGAAGCATCAGTGCAGGCTGCATGGTAATAAAGATACCGATGAATAAAACTGCAACCTCCTGAATTGCACCCCAGGTAAAATGGTTTCTGATACGGATCTGCTTATCTGTTGTCTTAAAGGAAAGAAATGCAGCAAGCAGAATGATCACAATTTCAATCAGTGCTGGGAATGTCAGGGTTACTTCTCCGAAGAGATGAATACCTCTTACATTACCTGCGGCATCCTGGAATGCAGACATTCCCGGAAGTACACCACTTAAGATTACCGCACCAACAATCATCACAAGGAAGATAATATTATGCAGTCCCTCAAGACGGAACTGAGTACCCGGTTTACGGATATCTGGTTTACGGCCGTTTGCAATGTCTCGTCTGTAAGAGCGTTTATCGATCTGATAGAATACAAACAGCAGAATGATCATATTAAAGATCAATACAGGGAACAGATGCAGACTCCAGAAGAACGGAACACCTCGCATAAATCCCATTAACAGCGGCGGATCTCCGATCGGTGTAAGGCATCCGCCCATATTGGAAACCATGAAGATAAAGAAGATCATGATATGTCCTTTTCTCTTTCTCCATGAATTCATCTTAATTACCGGACGTACCATCAGCATACTGGCACCGGTGGTACCGATACAGCTTGCCAGAAGAGTTCCCAGTGCAAGCAGACCCACATTGACACGCGGGGAACCTGCGAAATCACCCTCCATGGTAATGTTACCTGATACGCAGAACAGGCCGAATAACAGAATAATAAATGTCAGATAATCATTCACGATACAGTCCAGAACTGTCTCTACCGTCTTTCCTGCACCATAGACAAAAGCAAACGGAATGATCATCAGAATAATCCACATGGCAACTACCAGCGGCTGATGTGCTTCCCACCACTCCGCTTTTACCAGAGGCATTACCGCAATACATAACAAAAGCCCTGCAAATGGAATACAAAGCCACACTGGTACTGTGGACGCTGCTTCACTGCCTTCTGCCGCAAAAATGCTCAGCGGACACATCAGAAGAACGGTAAGAAAAGCTCCAAGTACAGTCAACAACTTTTTCAAAACTGCCACCTCCATATTGTATTTTCGTACAGTGCAGCTATCACTTAGGGTATTTTTTCACATACGTGTTTCTTCCTATTTAATATGCACTTGTTTTTTTACAGATGCAATTATATCATACGGCATCCAAAAATCAATTGTGGGGATAGTGAATATTTATGCTTTATTTTGTATTTTTTTAGATAATTTTCACATATTTTATTTTTATTTTCGTTTATTTTTTAACGCTTTAATCTTTTTTGCTCACCTTTTTTTGCCCTGTCTTATATATTTTTTAAGATTGTACTGATTTGTAAACACATTTGTCTTTCTGTTGCTTACGGCAGGTAATTGATTACTCATTCTCAATTATCATTTTTCTCATGATTTGTGTCCGTTAACATGGTCTGACCTGCATTACATTCTTGTTCGGTTCCTGATTTGCTATCCTTCTCGTGGTTCATTTCTGTTTTTTCATAACAGCGAAAAGCTCCCAAACGGCACTTCCCGCCGTCTGGGAGCTTTTCGCTTATTTCTTATATGAACTGATTGGTCGCCTCATCATACTCATAGTCGATAGAGTGCATCTTCGCTACCAGTTCGTCTTTCTTTAATCCTCTGCATGTACAGAGTGCTTCCAGGGAATCATAGTAATCCCTGAGCTGAGTATTCACGTAACTCAGCAGAATCATTGGATCTTTGGGTATCATTTAGTTTCCGTCCTTTACCGTAACAATGAATTCCCCATTCTGAACATCCAGCACCAGAATATCACCTGCGTGAACATCTCCGGACAGAATCTTTCTCGCCGCAAGAGTCTCTACATATTTCTGCAGATAACGTTTCAGCGGACGTGCACCGTATACCGGATCATAGCCATTCTCAATAACCTGATTCTTGGCTGCATCTGTCAGTTCCAGGGAAAGCTCCTGGTCTGCAAGACGTTTGTCAAGCTCGCTGACCATCAAGTCTACTATCTTACCAATATTGGATTTTGTCAAGGGCTTGAACATAATTATTTCATCAAGACGGTTCAGAAACTCCGGACGGAAGTGACTTCTTAAGTCATCCATAACCTGACTCTGAGCCTCTGGTTTGATCTCACCATTCTCATCAATGCCATCCAGCAGATACGGAGAACCGATGTTGGAAGTCATGATCAGAATCGTATTCTTGAAATCAACGGTACGTCCCTGAGAATCTGTGATACGACCATCATCCAGTACCTGTAACAGTACGTTAAAGACATCCGGATGTGCTTTCTCAATCTCATCAAAAAGTACAACACTGTATGGTTTACGGCGGACTGCCTCAGTAAGCTGACCGCCCTCCTCATATCCTACATATCCCGGAGGCGCTCCGATCAGTCTGGATACAGAGTACTTCTCCATGTACTCACTCATATCAATTCTGACCATATTCTGCTCATCATCGAAAAGATTCTCTGCAAGAGTCTTGGCAAGTTCAGTCTTACCCACACCGGTAGGTCCAAGGAACAGGAAGGAACCAATTGGCTTGGTCGGATCCTTGATTCCGGCTTTGGAACGAAGGATAGCGTCAGTTACTCTCTTGACACCTTCATCCTGTCCAACTACTCTCTTGTGGAGCTGATCTTCCAGAGTAAGAAGTTTCGCTCTTTCGCCCTCCGTCAGTCTTGTTACAGGGATACCGGTCCATCTGGAAATAATCCTTGCAATCTCATCATCTGTGACTGCCTCATGTACCAGACTTCTGTCACCCTCTTTGACGCTCTTCTCTTCGATTTCCAACTGCTGCTGTAATTTCGGAAGTTCACCATACTGTAACTGGGCTGCTTTCTCCAGATCATAATCCTGTTTTGCTTTCTGGATCTGCTTATTGACATCCTCAATCTGCTCACGAAGTTTCTGTAATTTTTCTACAGAATGCTTCTCATTATCCCACTGTGCTTTCTGTGCATTGAATGTATCACGAAGCTCTGCCAGTTCTTTCTGGAGTGCTTCCAGACGTTCTTTGCTCAGATTATCTGTTTCTTTTTTCAGAGCAGATTCCTCGATTTCGAGCTGCATGATCTTACGGCGCTGTTCGTCCAGCTCTGCTGGCATGGAATCCAGCTCTGTCTTGATCAGTGCACATGCCTCATCGACAAGGTCAATCGCTTTGTCAGGCAGGAAACGGTCTGTGATATATCTATGTGAAAGTGTGGCTGCTGCAACCAGCGCACTGTCTGTAATTTTTACTCCATGGAATACTTCGTATCTCTCTTTCAGACCACGAAGAATGGAAATCGTATCTTCTACAGTTGGCTCGTCTACCAGAACCGGCTGGAAACGACGTTCCAGAGCTGCATCTTTCTCAATGTACTGACGATACTCATCCAGTGTCGTAGCACCGATACAGTGAAGCTCACCTCTGGCAAGCATAGGTTTCAGCATATTTCCGGCATCCATGGCACCGTCTGTTTTACCTGCACCGACGATCAGATGTAACTCATCGATGAAAAGAATGATATTTCCTTCACTCTTCTTCACTTCCTCAAGTACAGCTTTCAGACGTTCCTCAAATTCACCTCTGTACTTGGCACCTGCTACCAGAGCACCCATGTCCAGAGCGAAAATTTTCTTATTTTTCAGTGCTTCCGGAACATCACCGGCTACAATACGCTGTGCAAGACCTTCGATTGCTGCGGTTTTACCAACACCAGGTTCACCGATCAGAACTGGGTTATTCTTGGTCTTACGTGAAAGAATTCTTACAATGTTTCGGATTTCAGTATCACGTCCGATCACCGGATCAAGTTTCTGGTTACGGGCTTTCTCAACCAAGTCCTCACCATATTTATTTAAAGTATCATAAGTTGCTTCCGGATTATCACTGACCACACGCTGGTTTCCACGTACTGTAGAAAGTGCCTGCAGGAAACGTTCCTTCGTGATACCAAATTCATTAAAGAGCTTCTTCATGTTCGGACTTGGATATCTTAATAAGGAAAGGAATAAATGCTCAACAGAGACATATTCATCTCCCATTGCTTTCGCTTCATCCTCTGCACTAACCAGTGCTTTATTCAGATACTGTCCAAAACGAAGCTCCCCGCCGGATACCTTAACCTTGGCCTCCAGTGCCTGGTTCAGAGAATTTCTGAAATAATCTTTATCAATCTCCATCTTCTCGATCAATTTGAGAATCAGGCTGTCTTCCTGTTCCAGTAACGCATACAGAAGATGTTCTTCCTCAATCTCCTGATTGCCAAACTGATAAGCAACCTTCTCCAGATCCTGGACAGCCTGGATGGATTTCTGTGTAAATTTACTGATATTCATAGGCTAACCCTCCTCTTATATGAGAAATATTTCTCCCGCAAGTTACGACCAACAGACACAACTAAAATCTGTATCGTGTATCTCCTGATTATACATGGATGAGAAATATGTTGTTTTCTTTGTTCGATATGTAATATAACACATGGTTGTTAGCACTGTCAATAGGTGAGTGCTAATTTTTTATAAAAAATTTATGCCTCATTGATTTCATGGGCTTCACAGAGGTTTTTCACTTGCTTTCGCACTCAATTTTCTTGATTTGACCACATTTTTACGACAAATCTTTGGAAAAATATATTCGCCTGATTTTCTTACCTCATTTTACGACAATTGCTTACGTTTTATGCCACAGCAGGTACGGTTTCTGGCAGGTTCATTTTAGGCATCTCATTCTCCACATGAGACATTACTTCTATGTGAATTAAAAACTTTATCCTCACACAACTAAAGTCGCGTGCTTCCAGACGCTTTAGGCGTCAGACTAAATATCGGCGGATACGCCTGTAACTTAGGTGCGCAGTTATGCGTATTTCCCATACCGGATATGGCTGGTTCCCACATTACAGGTAGTCCG
>SKEL01000601.1_pt1 | contig 37971 bp, 58 predicted proteins | sample 4826741 | NCBI WGS metagenome assembly SKEL01 (sample SAMN11008810, study PRJNA524170) | human gut metagenome | biome: Human fecal sample; material: Feces; isolation source: fecal sample from pouch patient p33 | host: Homo sapiens | place: Israel: Tel-Aviv | collected 2016-03-22
CTTCTAAATTGTTCTTATTATCTATCATCCGTTGCTGTCTATTAATTTATAAAAAGTAACAAATAATGAGGAGGTATTATAAATGAATTCACAAAATTTGAAAGATTTAAATAATATAATTTATTCAATGAAAAATGAGAAAATGTATTTAGAGGAATGGGAGTTAGTAGATATTCCTTGTGAAAAAGTTTACTGCTTTTATAATAAAAAAAGAAAAGAAGCTTTCGATTTTGAAGAGGATGAGAATGGAATTTTAGCTCCCCATTATTATTGTGTTAGAGAGGGGACTAAAATAACTAAAATTCCAACTAAAACTATAAAAGAGGCTATAGAAAATTACCAATTATAATCGTTTTAAAAAAACATTGCTTAAATATTCACATAGCAATATAATTAAATCAAACAAAAAAATCCGAGCTTGAAAAACTTGGATAAACTGTTTGATTATAATTGTTTGGCGACTATTATATTAACAGATTTTTTGTTTTAATAATAGTGAAAAAGGTGATTTTTTGAAATTTGATGAAGCTGCTTTTGTGGTAAAGGGTAAAAAAGAAATAATTAGTTTAGAAGAAATTCCAAGAAGGAAAGACTTTTTGGAGATTGTACAACACATTTACTGTCCCGATCCTAGCTGTGAAGCAAGATTAGTCTTTAATAGAAGAAGTACTGGGGTTAATTATTTAAGTAAACACAGATCTGACGAACATAACATTGATTGTGCATATTTTGAAGATGAGATTAAACCAGTAAAGTCTATAACTGAATATAGTGAAATAAATGGAGGATTAACTGATGGAGGAAAGCTTAGAAGAAAAAAAGAATCAATGAAAGCTTTAAGAGACTATTTGAATCCTCCAAAACCAAAGCCAAAAGCAAAAAATTCCCACAAGAAAACTACTCAAAAAAAAGAAATAACTGAAGGAACTGAGACATACCAAGGTATAAAAGTCAAATACGATCCTGATGGAGAAGTAGTGAAGAAGGATACAGGGAACGGAGAAGTCAAAGTAAAAGAACCTCCATTTTATGAGAGATTACCTCACCAATTATCAGAAAAAGATAGTGGCCAAAACCTACGCACTTCTGCCATAATTAAGGAAGTTTTAATATTTGAAAATGACGTTCCAAGAGCAGAAATTAAAGCGAATTTTGATGACATAAATATAACTTTTGTTATGCCTGAAGTTTTTTTTGTTTCTAATGAAAGAAGATTACAGGTTGATCAGCTAATTGAGTATTTATCAATTATAAAAAATTATGTAAAAAAGCATCCCAATTATCTTTTTTTAACAACAATGTGTCAATCACGAAAATTAGATATGGAAGATATCATATTGTATATACTAGAACCTGACTTCATGTCCTTTCAGACAATGGATGGAAGAGACTTTAGTACCCTGACATCAGTTATAGCTGCAATCAGTACTAAAGTAATTTAAAATTAGTAATTTTTTAAGATCACTCTTTGAGTGGTCTTTTTATTTTGAAAGGGGAGTAAACAAATGAACGAAAACCAATTAAGAGAGTTGTTTAAAACGAATGAAGCAAACAAAACAATGGAAGCGACATTCTACGAAACTCAAAAAAGCTTAGCGTTAATCGCAAAACAAGCTAAGTATTTCTACGATCAGCTTATTCTGCAAGGATTTAATGAAGGACAGGCTATGGAATTTATGATGCGAACCTTTTCTGCCAATAACCAACAGAAAGAGTGATACATAATGAGAAACTACTGGTATGTATTACTAACGAATGAATATCCTCGAACCATTGATGATTGTTCAGTGCGTGTTGTGCGTTCTGTACAAATCAAAGGGAAGTACTCCATTGTTGAAATGGGGAGAGAAGCAACACCAAATGAAGTGGATAAATGCAAGCTGATATATTGCGGCCATGGCTATTGGAAAGACGAGTATATCCAATACAACATAGAGAGGTGGTTGAGATAATGTTTTGGAATAGGAAAGATGAACCTTTCATTGACGAACGAGACTTTAATTATCCGAAGGTGCTTATCAAAACGCCTCATAAAGATATAGAAGGTTGTATCAAAGAGGTAACCTTTTTCTATCTTGATGACCACGATGAGAAATTCATGGTTCGTTCTGAAAGAGAAGATTATGTGACTGGCAAAAAAACAGGTGCTCTTTTTTCGACATCAATTAAAGAGGTAGAAGCTAATGATTGGTACATGAAGATAGTTCATGATGGAAAGACATTATATGAAACAGAACCTAACCTGTTAGAAATCAAACTAAAAGATACCGATTCAGTACCAGAGGTTTATTACAAAGGTGAGAGGTTGGATGAATTGCCTAAAGGATTAGTAGATGTCTCGTATCATTGGAAGACTGATCATTTTACTAATGATGATAGAGGAGCTAACGACATCACGATTCAATACTTTTCTAGCTTTAATGATAAGTATCCAGATATGAAAACAATCGGACATAAAAGAGAAGTATAGCTGTGCCTAGAATCAAATGTGCTGTGTCTATCTGCCGCGAATACGTTGAGTTACCCAACCGTTATTGCGAGAAACACAAAGGCAATGCAGACAAGACGTATAACAGAGAAGTAAGACACAACAAAGAGAACATGAAGTATGCTCGCTTTTATGCCTCTAGCCAATGGAAGAAGCTAAGACGTACCAAGCTGGCAGACCAACCGCTATGTGAGGAGTGTTTGAGAAATGGGAAAATAACCAGTGCTACGATAGTCCATCACAAAACGGAAGTAAAAGAAGATTGGGATAAAAGGTTAGACTACGATACGTTAGAAAGTATTTGCCAGTCGTGTCACAACAAAGAGCATAAAAAGGCATATAACCGTAAAAGGCTCTAATTTGCGTTCTAAGGCGTTTCACCTAAAGTGTATATAAATATACTAAAAAATAGTTTTGATAAAAAATAAGCCGCCCTATGTCGCTAGAACGAAGAAAATCGATGCCCTCTTTTGGGTAAAAAGAATTCCCTATAAAAACTTTGCAAATTGAGAAAGGCGGTGATAATATGGCCGAACAATGGAAGAAAATCCACGGTTATCCAAATTATAAGGTGTCTTCTAATGGTCGAGTGTCAGCTGAATCAACTAGCGGAACCAAGCAAGTGAAACCCTATGAGAAAGACAATGGTTATTTGTATGTCGATCTCTACAAAAACGGGCAACGAACTGGCAAAAGGGTCCATGTATTGGTTGCTGAGGCTTTTCTTCAAAAGCCTAGTGGAAATGTCACTGTCGATCACAAAGACCGAAACAGGCATAACAATAGATTATCGAACTTGAGATATTCGACAATCTCAGAACAAAATAAAAACAGAGGATCTTGGGCAAAGGAGGCATGATGATGTGGGACGAGGAAGACCTAAAAAATTACTCGATGCAAGCAAAAAGAATTACACAAAAGAAGAAATAGCGATCAAGAAAGCAGAAGAAGAAAAACTCTATAACTATCCAAGACTGGACTTTTCAAATTATCCGGTCGGACTTTTGAAAGAAGCGAAAAAAGAGTGGGATAGAATCTCTCGCTACATTCAGGACTTGCCTATTTCAGAACTAGACCAACAAACAATGATTCGCTACTGCAACTATTCATACTTATACGACAAAGCAAGCAAAGAGTTAGACGAACAAGGCTTTTTGATCGATGGTCGTAAAAATCCTTTAATCGATACTGTCAATTCATTCTCTAAAGAACTGAAAACAGCAACTAATGATTTAGGACTGACAATCAACTCTCGGTTGAAGATCGTTAATCCGCAAGAACTTGAGAAAGAGCCTGACGACCCTTTTGCTGAAATGATGAACGAAGTTGATAGTGATGATTGATCACGTTCAAAAATACATCGATGCAGTGGAAGCAGGTGATATTTTAGTTGGCGAGAAAATACAGCAAGCTATTGATCGTCATAAATCAGATATTGAGAAATCGAAGCAAGATGATTATCCATTTTATTATGATCCAAAATATGCGAAAAATATTGTTAAGTTTATTTCAATGCTTCCTGACCCAAAATCTGGTAAGCCGAATAAACTAGCTAAGTTTCAAAAATTCATTTTAGGCATGCTGTGGGGCTGGCGTAGAAAAAAAGATAATACTAGACGATTCAGAAAGGCTTACCTCTCGCTTGCGCGTAAACAGGGTAAGTCTTTAATTGTATCTGGAATCGCGTTGTATTGTTTGATCTATGAGCGCAATCCGTTTCAAGCAAGACAGATATATGCCACAGCCAATAAACGGGATCAAGCGAAAATTGTTTTTAATATGGTTAAGTCACAATTAAAAGCGTTAAGAAGCAAAAGCAAAGCAATTCAAAAGTTTACGAGGGTTCTTCAGAATGAACTCGTTACAACTGACGATTCATTTATGAAGCCGCTGTCCGCTGATGCAGATACATTGGACGGTCTCGATACATTATTGGGCATTTTTGATGAGTATGCCCTGTCTAAAACAACGGAAATGATGGATGTTATCGAAACGTCAATGGGGCAACAAATCGAACCGCTAACGATTATCATTTCAACGGCTTCAAGCAAACTAAACTATCCAATGTACTCGATAGAGTATCAGTATGTAACGAAGTTGCTAAAAGAAGAAGTGGTAGGCGATGAGTATTTAGCGCTATGTTGGGAACAGGACAATGCTAAAGAAGTAGCGGACACTGACATGTGGATAAAGTCCAACCCATTAATGGAACTATCAGAACAAAAAGAACGACTAACTGAAAACAAAAAACGACTTTTAGACGAAGGAAAAGCAAAAGGAAGTATATCAAACGTTCTTACTAAAGAATTCAACATATGGGTTCAATCTTCACAAGAAAGTTATATGAGCGAAGAAGAGTGGACTTCTGCCGTTGCTCCTGATTACATCAAACAAACGGACTTAACAGGGCGTGAGATTTACATCGGTGTCGATTTGTCACGAGTGAATGACTTAACTTCTATTTCGTGGGTCATTCCAATCAGAGAAGAAAGTAAGTTTTTTGTTGATAGCTATTCCTTTGTAGCCAATCGTGGCGGAATTGAAGCAAAAGAAAAAGAAGACAAAACGCCATACCGACAATATGAGCAAGCAGGCTATTGCACGATTAGTAGTAGTCCAGACGGATTGATTGACTATCACGATTTAGTCAATTGGCTTACTGATTTCATCGAAAGTAATAACTTTGAGCTAAAAGGTATCTTTTACGATCCGTATAATGCTGGTAATGTTATTACTGATCTATCGAAATTCTACGAGAAAGAAATGATTGAAGTGCGACAAGGGCTGATAACTTTGAACGTTCCGACAAAACAATTTAGAACGGACGTTATTAAAGGAAAAACAGTCCATTCAAACAATCCACTGCTTAACAGAGCAATCAGAAACGCAATCACCAAAGAAAACAACGATACAATCATGATTGATAAGGCAATGAATCGAAATAAGATTGATCCTTTAGATGCGTTGATTAATGCTTACACGCAGGCAATGTACCATGATTTTGATGAAGAAGATATCAATGAATTGATTGAAAGGGGCGAGTATGGCTTTGGATGGTAACAAGTTAAGACTAATCGTGATTATTTTGTATGTTTTAGGGCTAGTTTCATTCATAGCCGCAGCTTTTTTGTTTAACCAGATTATCGGATTCCTGACGGTAGGCATTAGTTTAATGCTTACCGTTTTTATTTTGGTTCGAGAATCAGAATTATAGCTGAAAGGAGGTGAATAAATGGGATTATTCTTCAAAACAGAAAAGCGCAGCCTGTCCAGTCGTTCGAGTACAATGCTCGACTTCATTTCAACTGTAAATGGGAACACGACCATCAACTTTGACGGAGAAACGGCACTAGAACAGTCTGATGTGTTTACAGCGGTAAAGATATTGGCTGGAGATATTGCCGCCAGCAAGTTCAAGTTTTCCGATAATAAGCAAGCAGACATTCGAAAGTTAGACATGTTGAACAAGTACCCAAACGAAAGTATGACACCATATTCTTTCATGTTTGCTATCACGGCTCAAATGCTTTTGTCAGGGAATGCTTTTGCGATCATTCATGAAAATAGCTTAGAGTTCGCTAAACCGTCTCAAGTAGTCGTTTATGAGGATTTAGAGACAGGCCTGTTGAGGTATGAGTACACCAACAAAGCTGGAAATTCGTACCGTGTTGATTCTAGCGAGATGTTGCACTTCAAATATATAACTGTAAACGGAAAAACCGGTATCAGTCCATTGGATGCACTCAAAACAGAACTTTCCATGCTCGACAATGGGAACAAAATGCTAAGCTCCTTCTTCAAGAAGGGGATTCAAGCAGGCGGAGTTTTGAAGCTCAATAAAGGTACGCTGAATAACAAGTCTAAAAAGCAAATTAAGCAAGACTTTGAAGAAGTAAACAGCGGTGCTTCAAACGCTAATAGCGTAATTGTTTTGGACGATACACAGGAATTCAAACAGTTTGAGCTAAATACGGATATTTTGAAGATGATTCAAAACAACGTGTACTCGACAAAACAAATTGCTAAAGCGTTCGGCATTCCTTTGTCACGTTTTGGTATGGAGTTAGTCAATACCAAAGACGATTCGGCTAACGATTCCTACGTTTCTAGTACGCTTAGGGCGCTCTCACAGATGATTACAGACGAGTTAGCAATCAAGTTAGGTATTAATGTAGAACTTGACTTCTCTACGCTTACAGGGCAAGACAAGGCTTCTAGGATGAATAAAGCAATGGAAGATGGCAACGGCGGAGACGGTTATCTACTGATTAATGAGGTTAGAGATTATTACGGATTGCCAAGCATTCCTAATGGAGATGTTTTGTACACGAAAACCACAGCGAAAGGGGGTGGGAATAGTGGAAATGGAAATTCGGAGTTTAGCGGAAATCCAGTCAACGGACAATCGAACGATTGAGGGCTACGCAATGAAATTCAATTCGTTGAGCAGAGACCTTGGCGGGTTCAAAGAAATAATTTCGCCACAAGCGTTGGATACGACCGATTTATCAGATGTTCGCTGTTTTGTCGATCATGATTCAAGTATGGTTTTAGGAAGAACGTCATCGCAAACGCTAGAGTTGGAAGTGGATGACGTAGGACTTCATTTCAGATGTCAACTGCCAAATACTTCTTACGCCAACGATTTGTACGAATCCATAAAACGTGGTGATATCAACGAATGTTCGTTCGGTTTTGCCGTAAAAGATGATTCTCAAACGTGGGAAAACCAAGATGGAATGTATATCCGCAATCTAAATAAGATCGACGAATTATTCGAAATATCGATTGTTTCGATTCCGGCTTACGAAGGAACGGATGCAGTCTTAGCGCAACGATCATTGAAACGAGTAATCAATGAAAAAGAAAAACGAAAACTACAGATAGAGCTAGAACTTCTAAATTACTAGAGGTTCTTTTTTTATACAAAAAAATAAGGAGTGAACACATTGGGTAACGAAAAGTTAAAAGCAGAAGCGCAACAGGCGCTGGATTCAGGCGATTTGGAAAAAGCAAAAGGCTTGTTAGCTCAGATTCGGGCTAATAAAGAGCAAGAAGAAACGCAAGCACAACTCAAGACAGAGCTAGAAGACGAACTAAAAGGTCTAGGAGCTTCTGATGAGCCTAAAACAGAGCTTGAGACAGAAGAACCAACTGAACATGAAAAGGATAAAGAATCTGAAAAAGAGAAGGAAGTACCACCTATTCCGCCTAAAAAGGACGAAAAAAAGAAAGAAGAGGAGAAAAGATCAATGAAATCAATGGAAGTTATCCTAAACGACAAAAAAGAAACATATACACGCTCAATCAATCAATTCATTCGTACAAAAGGAGAAAAACGCGACGGATTGACAACAGTCGGAGCAGAAGCAGTTATTCCAGTTGACCGTATCACTAAACCAGAAAAACAACCCGAAACAGTTGTCGACTTACGTCAACACGTAGGACGTGTGCCAGTAACAACAGGTACAGGATCATATCCAATTTTGAGAGCTAACAAAAATAAAATGATCTCTGTGGCTGAATTGGCTAAAAACCCAGCGTTAGCTAACCCTGAATTTACAAAAGTAAACTACGAAATTGACACTTACCGTGGATACATTCCAGTTTCTCAAGAAGCATTAGACGATTCCGATATCGATCTAGGCGGTTTGGTCGCAGAACATATCCAACGCCAATCTTTGAATACATCAAACGCTGCAATTGCTGCAAAATTGCAAGAAGCACCTGCGAAAGCTGTTACAACGATTGATGATCTAAAAGACATCGTGAATGTTGCTATTGATCCAGCGTATGCAGTCAAATTCATTGCTTCTCAAAGTTTCTTCAACGAGTTAGACAAAATGAAAGACAATGACGGACGTTACTTGTTACAGCAAGACGTTACAGTTGCTTCGGGTTACAAACTATTAGGGCGTGAAGTTGTTGTAATGGCGGATGATGTAATTGGAAAAAAAGCAGGTGACAAAGTAGCATTCGTGGGCGACCCTTCACTTTTTGCTAAATACTTCGACCGCCAACAAGCTTCAGTACGTTGGGTAGACAATGATGTATACGGTCAACTATTAGCTGGCTTTGTTCGTTTTGATGTTGAAGTAGCCGACACTGCTGCAGGCTTTTACGTGACGCTTGGCCCAAAAGCGTAGACCCATCCGGCGTAACGTTAAACAAAACAACGACTACGCTTACGGTGGGGGCATCAGAAACACTGTCAGCGACTGTCTTGCCAGCTGACGCAACGGACAAATCAGTTAAATACAGTTCAAGCGATGAGGCAATCGCCACGGTAACGCCGGTTCAAGGCAAAATCACAGGTATTGCAGCTGGTACAGCAACAATCACTGCAACAACTGCAAACGGAAAAACTGCGGTGTGTGAAGTTACCGTAACTGCTGAATAGGCGGTGATTGAATGGAATTAAGCGAGTTGAAAAACTTTTTGCGAGTGGATCATGACTTGGATGATGATTTACTCGCAATGCTCCAAAAAACAGCAGAAGAATTCATTTTAGGCTCGATTGAGGTAGAAATGACTGCTGATAAACGCTTTGATTACGCTGTGACGTTGCTTGTTTCTAACTGGTACGAAAACAGGATAGGTACTTCTACGCAGGAGCTGAATGAAATTCCGTTCGGCGTAACTGCGCTTATCCAGCAGTTGAGGGGGTTGGAACATGGCACTAATCAAGACGAGTGATCTTACGCAACGTGTGGAAATTGTAAAGGTTATTAACGGCAAAGATGAAGATGGTCAACCAATCAAAACGGAAGAAACGGTTCTTTCTTGTTGGGCTTGTGTTCAAACACAACGCTTGAGTGACGTTAAGGCGTCGATTGGTACGGCTTTGGAAGGAACACTGACGTTCATTATCCGCTACCAACAAAAATCAGAGCTAACCAATGATATGAAAGTGCGTTGGAAAGGCAAAACTTTTGAGATTATCACGATCACCAAGGGTGAGTTTGCCAAAGATTTCACCACTGTCATTGCAAAAGAGGTTTCAAAATGAGTGTAGAAGTCGATGCAACCGAAGTGTACAAAGCGCTTAGGGAAGTAAAAGCAAACGTTCAACGAGTGGAAAGCCCAGCACTTAGAAAAGCTGGGGAGTATGCGAAGACGGAACTGGAAAAGAATACACCACGCTGGGATGGCAAAAAATCGAACGGCAAACGCGGATCGTACATGCAGGAACATGCAAAGGATCACGTTGTCACTGGTTCAGTGAAAAACGGCACGATTGATATTGGCTATGACAAAGATGTTTCTTGGCGGATGCACTTTATCGAGTTCGGAACAATCAAACAAGATCCAAAAGGTTTCGTACAAAAAACACAAAAGCAAATCGAAAAACAAGTAACACAAATCATTGCTGACGAAGTAAAAAGGAGGCTAGGACTTTGAAAACGGCAGTATCACAAGTCTATTCAATTCTGAATAGCAATGAAAAAACAAAGAACATTGATTTTTACACCAATAGTGTCCCGGAATCAGCTCAAACAGTACCTAGCCTTCCAGTTGGCAGAATTACAGAGATATCCGGCAACTATGAAGATTTTGCAAGCAACAATCCTTTGACCATTCAATTTAACGTACAGGTAGATGTATGGGTGTCAACCATGAAAGAGGTTGATGCCTTTTATTTTGCCCTTGATGAGGTTATGAGGGGGAATGGTTGGCAATGCGCATACACGGAACAAACAGATGACGAGGATTTGGAAGGTGCAAAGCGGATTATCAAACGATATGTAGCAAATATTTCACTAAATTAAAAGGAGAGAAAATAGATGGCAACAGTAGGATTCGAGAGCGTCATTTTTGGCGTAAAAACAGGTGCAGGCGGCACTCTAAAAGAATTAGTAGCAGATAAGTCGAAAGGCGGAGCGATCGAAGCTAAAATTACTGGATTAGGCGCAACTTCTAACACAACATACGCTTCAAACGTACCGTTCTTCATTGCAAGTAAAGGGGTTTCGTCGCCAAAAGTTACGCTTGACGTGGCAGACTTAATGGATAACGGCATTTACAGCGAAATCATTGGTGCTAAAACTGTGGATGGTGTAAATGTAATTGGTTCAGAAACTGAAGCGCCTTACGTGTCGGTAGTCATGGTTACAGCGAACAAAGAAGGAAAACGCTTATTCATGGGATTGGCAAAAGGAAAATTCAGTCATCCAGATATCAACATGAAAACAGCTGAAGAAAAAGGGGTAGAATTGCAAACCGATTCTATCGAAGGGGAATTCATTTCTGATGAACGTGGCTATGTATACTTGACAGCAGTAGAATCAGAAGATATGACTTTACAAAAATTCAAGGACTTGGTAAATAACAAAGCGGGGGAGTAGTTACCCCTGCATCTACACCAACGACAGATACAGGGACACCAAAAGAACCAGAACCAAAAATTGATACACAAGGTTAGCCATTTTTGGCTAGCCTTATTTTTTTGTAAAAACAAGGAGGAAAACAAATGATTGAATTGCAATTGAAACTTGACGGAAAGAAAAAAACATTCAAACAACAAGATATTTCCGCACGTGCAATGCGTGAGTGTATCAAATTTTACGAGAAAGCGGAAAAAGCAGACCTAACTGATTTAGAAGCAATTGATTCAATGATTGCAATTACAGCAGATATTTTCCAAGATCCAGCAGTTACATTTGATGCTATTTTAGACGGTTTGACTGCGAGCGAGTTAGTACCGGCATTAGAAAGTGTTTTTGAACAAATCAATGAACTGGGAAACAATGAAAAAAAGCAGACGGCGAGCAAAAAGAGATAAGTTTTTCTGAAGCTAGGAAAGCAATGGATCAAATTTACAAAGATTTAATCGAAGCAGGTTGGACGATGAGAGATGTGGACGAAGCCGACTATCATTATTTGTTACACCTTTTTGGAGAAGTGGAGAGTGGCGAAGAATATGTAGATGGTGCTGATTTCATCAAACAATTTTTATCGGCTGAAGACTTGGTAAAACTTGAGGAAGGAGGTAAATAATGGCAGGAAAAGGACAACCGGCAGGAAATATCAAGCTAGGGATTAGTTTAGATAGCACTAGTTTTGGTAACACGCTGGACGAAATCAATGCGAAGGTCAAACAAGCTGAGTCGAATATGCGTGCCAATCTAAAGGCTTATGATTCAGCAGGACGTTCATACGAAGCACTTAGTCAAAAGACGAAAGACTTGTCTACGGTTATGGAAGGGCAAAACGCCAAAGTAAGAGAATTAACAAAGCGCCGTGATGAAGCGATTAGCAAGTATGGCGAGGAATCGAAACAAGTTGCTAACCTTAACACACAGATAAACAATGCTACCGCAAAATATAATGCTTACAGTCGCCAGTTGAATGACACAAAAAAAGAATTGGTGTATTCCAAAACAGCCGTCAATGATTTATCTGATGAAATCAAAGAAAATGAACGGCAAATGAACGCCGAAGTCAAAGCGTTGAAAGCCGCTGGTGATGAATCTGGTGCGTTTGAAGCAAAACAAAAAGGGCTAGCCAAACAAACGGAATTATCCGAGAAAGCTATCGAAGAACAGCGCAAAGTTGTGAAACTGATGGCTGATGAGTTTGGCGATTCAGCAGATGAAACCGAAGATGCAAAAAGGGCACTAGAAAAGTTAGAACGGCAAAGCCAAATATCCAGTAGACAATTAGAAACACTCGAAAGATCCAGCGATCAATCAGGAAAAGAAATAGAAGATTTTGGCGACAAGTCCACAAGGTCAGCTAGGAAACTGGACAGACTAAAAGACAAATTAAGCTCGCTAAAAGGCGCATTTTCGTTTGGTGCAGTTGCTGGATTAGCGCATAACGCTATTAGCAGTGTAGTAAATGGCGTGCAAGGCTTGGTTGGCGAAGCGGTAAACGCATCGGATTCATTGATAAATTTTTCCAAAACCATGGAGTTTGCTAACTTTGGGAAATCACAGATAGAAAGCTCGAAAAAAGAAATGAAAGACTACGCCGATAAGACGGTTTATGGTTTAGAAGAAATTCTGAACACAACCGCACAATTGGCATCTAATGGGATTCCTAACTATACAGAACTAACCAAGGCGGCAGGTAACTTGAATGCCGTTGCAGGCGGTTCTAGTGATACATTCAAATCCGTTGCCATGATGCTAACGCAGACGGCAGGAGCTGGGAAACTAACAACTGAAAACTGGAATCAATTAGCAGATGCGATACCGGGTGCTTCAGGACTGTTACAAGACGCTATGTTGAAAAACGGAGCTTATACAGGAAACTTCCGTGATGCAATGGCGCAAGGTCAAATCACTTCCGACGAGTTCAACCAAGCAATTGTACAGTTAGGTATGAATGACGGAGCAGTTAAGGCAGCCACTTCCACAGACACATTGAGCGGTTCTTGGGAGCAGATGAAATCCACTGTAATAAATGGGCTACAAAGTATTATAGAAAAAATAGGCGTTGAAAATATCACAGGGTTCATTGATAAAGTTACTAAAAAAATAGAGGAAGCAATTCCAAAAATAGAAAACATTGTGGATGATATAAAAGACTTTGTTCAATGGATATCTGATAATCGAGAACCATTAACATGGTTGGCAGGAGCTATTACTGGAATTGTTGTAGCTATCAAAGGTTTATCAGCAGTATCTGCTATATTCGGTGCGCTATCATTAGCAACAGGGGGAATCGTTATAGTCCTTGGCGCATTAATAGGCGCTTTGGTAGTAGCTTATACAAAATCCGAAACGTTTAGAAATATCGTAAATAAAGCATTTCAGACAGTATGGAACATTGTTAAACCAATCATAGATAGACTAGTACAAGGTTTTAAAGATTGGTGGACAGTAATGTCATGGCTTTGGGAAAAAATAAAAGAATGGGCTTCATGGATTGGTAATAAATTCATTGAAATGAAGAACAGCGTTGTGAACACAGTCAAAAATTTGTGGAACAGCGTGAAAAGCTTCTTCAGCAATGGCGTTGGAGACACTTGGAATAAGGTAGTTGGCTGGGTAAAAAACATTTTCAACAAAGCAATTGAATTGAAGAACAATGTTTCTGATGCAATCGGTAACCTGTGGAAAGGTATCAAAGACACATTCCGTAGAGGTATTGATACAGTATTCAATTGGTTTTCAGAACTACCTAACAAGATGAAGGATGCCATTATTGGTGGTAAAGATGCCCTTGTTGATGCGTTCAAAAGTATTTTCAACGCAGCACTTAAAGCGGTGGGGAAACCAGTTAACGCGATCATCAATGGAGCTTCATGGGTGCTAGAAAAACTGGGTGCTGATAAACTCCAAGAATGGGAAGTACCACAATACGCAAAAGGAACACCAAACGGAGGTCATCCGGGCGGGCCTATGATGGTAAATGACGGTAGAGGTGCTGAAGCGGTAATCACACCTAACGGACAAGCATTTATCCCACGAGGACGTAACGTAGTATTGAATGCACCAAAAGGAACGCATGTCTTGACAGCAGAAGAAACAGCCCAGCTTCAAGGTTCAAAAGCACCAAAATATCGGTACAAAAAAGGTACTAACTTCTTTGGTAACATGTGGGACAGTGTGAAAAATGTTGCTGGTAATGTAGGAAACACACTTAAAAACGTAGTAGGTGACGTGTGGGATTTTATTTCAGACCCGGGAGCGTTGGCTAGGAAAGTGTTAAATGGTCTTGGCGTACTGGAAGGGCTTGTCAAATATCCTTTAGATATTGGTAAAGGTATTTTAAGCAAGGCTACCGAAGCGTTGACGAACAAAATCACAGAACTATTCAGCAGTGGCAGTTTAGACACTTCAATGGGCATGCAAGGCGTTTACAAATACTTGGCGGACGTTGCAGTTGCAGTAATGAAGAAGTTTCCAGGCTTTCAAGTAACATCAGGTTATCGTGAAGGCGATCCATACTCACACGGAAAGCACAACGCAATTGATATTGCGCTACCGGGAGTCGTGAATGGTTCCCCTAGATATACAGAAGCAGCCAATTACGCATTTGAGAAGTTTGCAAACAAAATCGGCTATGTTATCACAAATGGTAAGGTTCGTGACCGTTCAGGACAATCAGGTACAGGTGTGCATGATGATTGGCGGACATGGCCTGATGGCGACCACTACGACCACGTGCATTTGAACGGTGTGAAAGACCCACAAAACACCCAAATTTCAGGCGATAGCGTTGGTGGGAGTGGCGTAGAACGCTGGCGTAATGTAGCAATTAGAGCATTGAAAATGACTGGTCAATACAGTGCAGGAAATCTAAATGCATTACTAAATCAAATGCGTACAGAGTCAAATGGTAATCCTAAAGCGATTAATAACTGGGATATTAACGCTAAAAAAGGCACACCTTCTAAAGGATTACTCCAAGTAATTGACCCAACATTTAGAGCATATGCAATGCCAGGCTTCAATAGTAATATCTATGACCCATTATCTAACATTCTTGCTTCCATCAGATATGCGTTGTCAAGATATGGATCACTAAGGGCAGCGTATCGCGGAGTTGGTTACGCAAACGGTGGAATTGTAAACCAACATCAAATTGCGGAAATCGCAGAAGGAAACAAGCCAGAAATTATTATTCCGTTAGATAAGGCTAAACGGTCAAGAGCGATGCAGTTGCTTGCGATTGCTCAAGATAAGTTAGGAGTAAAACCGAAAAGCGTAAATAATAGTAGCGATTCGAGCGGAACGTTAGAAACATTAGTTTCACTGATGATTCAGCAGAATAACTTGCTATCTAAACTTTTAGCAAAAGACACAAGTGTCAAACTTGATGGTAAAGCAATTGCAGACAATACAAATGGATACTTAGGTAACCAGTTGAAACGTTCGCTATATACAACAGGTTAGGAGGGATAAAGTGAATGGTTATTTAATCGATTTTCGCTTCATAAAAAATCAAGAGATAGTATCTCTAAAAGAAAAATTGGGCATAGAGTGTATTTCTTTCGCACGAAAAGCACCACAACTAAACGTAGAATACCAAGAATTTTCAGGGTCAAACGGTTCGAGAGAAGTTGAAAAAAGTTTCAAATCGTTCACTATCGAAGTGGAATTTTATGCTGAATTCAAAAATATGTATGACTATCAACTAAAAGAAACTGAATTATATGCGTTTCTATTCGATGACGAAGGATATTATGTTTTTACAGATAGAGAACCGGGCAAAAAATACTTTGTCCGTCCTAACTCAGTAGAAGTGAATGAAGTTGGTCTAAGATACGCAACTTACAAGACGACTTTCACTGTTTTTAGAGGTTGTTCCGAATCGATGGCTTCCACGTTATCGGATTTTTCACTGTCTAATGAATGGCAATTTTCACAAGGTCTAGTTGCGGAAGATTATAAGTATACGCATCGAACCAGTAATTTTATCATTTATAATGCTGGCGATTTTGCTATTGATCCACGGGAACATGCTCTAAAAATCACTTTGGAAGGTGAATCAGAAGGCAACGTGACTATTTTCAACAAAACGACAGGGGAACGATTCATCTACTATCCGGAGTTTTCTACGTTGCTAGGCCAAACTTTGACTTTAGACCGTGTTTATCCGAAATTGAACGGTGTAAATTGCGGCATTGACACGAATTTAGGTTTGATAACGTTAGCGGTTGGAACGAATGAAATTGAAATACAAAATGTTACTAGAGTGGAGTCAAAATGGGACTTCATTTTTTTGTATAAGTAGGTGGGAATTTGAAAGATATTTTTATCCAAGACTACGAGAAAACAAAAAAAGAAATATTGACTGAATACGATAAAAGTACATTTATTGAAAATTGGCAAGAGAACGAAACGTGGGAAATTTCGTTTACTATTGTCAAAACAAAATTCAATGAATTGGCTTTTGATTTAGTCGATTATGAAAATTCAGTATTTTTCAATGGACAAGAGTTTATCGTAAAACAAATGGGCGTTTCTGCCGAAGGGGCAGCAATCACAAAAACAGTTACAGCCACGCACATTTACTACACCATGCAAGATGGCTTTCAGTACGACACAATCACAGGAACACGCTCTATCAACCAACTGCTAGCGCATGTTTTCAAACCTGATAACCGTGGATTCACATGGAATGTTGTAGATCCGAACAAGAAGTTTTTGCCAGTTGAACAAGAAAACTTCGGGAATGGGAACTATTTGAAACTGGTTGAAGAAATTTTGAAAGACTATGATGCGATAGTGATTCCGGACAACAAAAATCTTACTTTCTTCCCTCGTTCAGAATATGGTAAAAAAACCGAAGAACAAATACGCTACAAATACAATACCGATTCCGTGAAATTTGATATTGATACTTTGAATTTGAAAACACAGATAAAAGGATTTGGCAAGAAAAAAGAAGACGACACTTACTACTTCACGCCAATCACATATACAAGTAAGCAGTCGGAAAAATGGGGTATACGTGTTCAAAGTCCAGTCAGTGATGATCGTTACACCGTTTCAGGGAACATGCTAGAACGGTTAAAGACAGACTTGCAAGACTATCCAACAATCACTGGCACAGTTACTATGAAATGGCGTGTAGAGCCTAATAAGGGCGATTACGTGGCATTTGTCTATGAGCCGTTAGGTGTCAATACGTATATTCAAGTGGTAGGAATCAAGACGTATCCAGCGATACCAAATAAGCCACCAGAAATCACATTGAGCAACACAAAGAAAACAATGACAGCGATACTCGCTGAAATGGCGAAGAAAGGAGTGATTTGATGGGGTTAGTAAAATTAATCAGTAACCGTATCTCTACGGAATGGAAAGAGAAATTTAATAAAAACATTGACTACCTCAATGATCTTGAGAAGAAATTGTCTGATCAAGACAAATCAACGAACAGTCGTATTGATAATATCGTGCTTCATTCAGGCGGTGATTCTCCTAACGAAGTAGTGGATGCACGTGTAAACAATAGAGGAGAAACCTTTGAAACACTACAAGCTCGTTTAAAAGCGCATGAAGATCAATCGGACGAAGAAATCAGTCAGCTTTCAAATGATGCATCCAATCAAAAAGAAGAGTTAGACCAGCTGAATAGCTCTGTCCAACAAATTATCGGCGGATATAACGACCCGATCGATATTTATGTTTCGAAAAACGGAAGTGACCAAACTGGTGATGGCACAGAAGAAAAACCCTATGCTACTATCCAAACGGCTGTGAATACCATTCCGTTGATAACTACTGCTCCGATCACTATTTGGATTGATGATGGTGCTTATTTGGAAGACGTGGTAATTAATGGGCTGTCTTATCGTTCCTTAATGATTAAACCAATAAATGATATAAGTAGTATAAACCCCTTAACTTCAGATTTGCCAGTAAGAGTAAGGAGTTTAGCGACAACCACGTGTGTAGGTTACACACAGATTTCTGGTATTCAAATAGTTGATACTGTAAACGCTCCGATAGATCCAAGTGGCAACCGATACGGAATCATGAACGAGCAATCTGGCTATATGGCGATAAATAAATGTAAATTTTCTGAGAATACAAAATCTTTGGGATACAATGCCATTTATGTTGGTGGCGTATCGAAATTAAACATGTATGGTAATACTACATTTATTAATCAAGATGTCGCTTTGCGTGTAAGGCTTATGTCAGAAGCATTAGCAGGTCTAACTGGTTCAGGAAATAACATCGGTATTAAATGTGAAGATGCTACAGTTAGAGGTACGGCTTCCACAGCATTTGCAACTACACCAACAAGCATCAGTGGCAATGGGCTAATTATATCCAAAGGGCAGGTGTTAAGTTAATGGTTTATAAAATGAATGAATCGATCATTGTGATTCAAGCAGAAGCCACTAGTCCAAACAGGACGAATGTTGTTTTTTGGTCGCATGATCGAGGAACAGCTAAGCTTCGAATGAAGTTAGTTCGGAAAAACGGCATCCCTCAAAGCTTACCCGAAGGCACAACTGTTCCGATTCGCTTGATGTTCAAATCTGCAACGGCAGAAGGTGGTTATGGTAAACATGACTATCTAGCGACAATTGAAGATCCTGTGAATGGGATTGTTTCTATTGTGTTAGAGGATAATATACTGGGATACGTAGGCACCGTAGAAGGTAGCGTATATATTGATTTCCCAAACGACCGCTCGTTAGATACAGCTGGTCGTTTTACTTTTTATATCAAACGCAGTCCAATTGATGATAGTACGCCAGAACTAGAAGATTATTATTTCAATGGCTTCAGTCAGACCATTGATAAAATCGAAAAAATTCTAGCTGATGGAAAGCAAGAGATTGAACAGAAAATTGCGGAATCCGAAACGCAGATTGATGCGAAATTAAAAGACACAAACGACAAAATCACGAAAGCCAATCAAGATGTCGCAACTATCAATACGAATATTGATAAAGCAAATGATCGTATTGATCAAACCAATCAGCAAATCGGTGATCTCGGCAAGCTGAAAAAAATGTACAGTAACAGCATCGACTTCGGGAACTATGATTATTCGGGGAATCCGAATTTAATGAGTGTAATTAAAGCTTCTGATTTTAATGTCCAGGGTGATGCCACAGTCTCAGACGTAGGATATAACAGTATACGCATAACATCACAAGGAATAGATCGACTTAGTACCTATACAAAGAATAGTATCCCTAGCTTACTTAAGGGTAAAACTTACACCTTGAGTGCTACGGTTAAATTTGAAGAAGGTACAACTGGCGATATTGGCAATCTGATAATTGGTTACCGTAAAGCTAGCGGTGGAACTATTTTGTTATATGCTAGCACTGAAGGTGCAGAAGTAGGAAAAGAACTAACAATCAAAGGTACAGGAATAGTTAATTATGAAATCACAGATTTATCAAAGTTTTATTTAACTATTGGCATGGAAGGCGCCACTAAAATAAAAGGTGGAGTGGTTATCAGCAATATTAAGATTGAAGAAGGGCCGAATGCTACACCATACCAGCCAAATTTACTTGAGGATCCTTATTGGTTAGGTAAAATACCGTTGGGTGAAAATATTGCTGACCCTATAAAAATATTTCCTATTAAAACTAGTTCATATAGTATATATCTAGGTAAAAATACTGAAAAGTATCAATTGAATCAAACATATACAATTACCATGAAGGCAACTAAACCAGCTACACAACAATTCGGTGTTTATTTGTTAGGTGGTGCAATGGGTGTTGGTAATATGAAACCTGTAGAAGGTTTGTCTGACGTTTGGCAACTCACATTTAAAGTAACACAAGCACATATTGATGAAGGCGCAACTAATAATTTAAGTATTTATCAGTTGCCACAAGCTACAATTGGTGCAGTTACCATAGATTGGATAAAACTAGAAAAAGGTAACACACGAACTCCGAATATTAGTCAGTTTAAATACTTCGGAGAAGGATTGAAAGACAGCAACAATCCGAACGACTACAGCTGGGATATCACGCCTGAATATGCTGAAAAAGGCTTGAATGATACGGTTAGTTTAACCGAACCACAGTCAGTTGAAGGTTTAAAAAACTTTGAGGATGGGTTGCAGATTGCAGGTAAAGAAGTTGCTACAATCGCGAACAGTACGGGGTGGATTGCTCTTACACTTGTGGACGGTTTCGAAGTAGCTGAGAATAATCCACCTCAATATAAAATCACATATCAAGCAAATGGTGATAATGAAATTGAGTTTAGAGGTGAGTTCCAACTGACCGGAGGGACAAAATTTACAAAGGATACAAGTTATTATCCATTCGGACGTGCTAATCAAGCTACAAATATGCCAAATGAGTTGAAACCTGACCGAACCGCCTTTGGTTACGGCGCAACAAGTACAGGTGTCGGTGGTCGGCTAGCTGTAACCACAGCGCCAACTTTTATATTCATACCTGGCGATTCAGATGGTACTTATTGTTCCATTAGTACTTTACGGTACACGCAAACAAAAAAATAAAGGAGTGAAATAAATGAAAAACATTTGGAAATACGGGCGTACTGGCGGAGAGTACGCAGGAAAAGTGTTGGACGATATGCTTGTATCCGTTCCTTACACAGATCAGCCTCCACTTGAAGGAATTCGTGCTGATGGCGAACCGTTAACAATCGACGATCAAATGTTTGATCCTAAATTGAATCAATGGATTATTTTAGCGAACGCACTAGATCACAACGATTTAAACAATCTCAAAGCAATGTATGAGTCGTTAGAAAATGAGAACGGCGATTTAAAACAGCTCAACGCCAAACTCATGCTAAACGATGTAGCGATTAAACAGGAAAATACTACATTGAAAGAAAAAGCGGATAGTTTAGCACAAATCAATTCAAAAATGATGCTTGCTTCGTTACAAAATAGCAAAGACATTTCAGAAATTAAAGAGCAACTAAATCCAGCTTCAAAGGGAGGTGAGTAGTATGTTTAGTTTTAGCGATGTGAAAATGATGTATGATTGGGGCTGTTTTACTGACGATCAAGTTCGACAATTCGTTCCACTATGCATTACAGACGAAGAAGCAGATAAAATCATTAGCAAAGAAGAGAGCGCATCTTAATTGATGTGCTTTTTATTTTTATTTAAGGAGTTGTCACATGATTAATTTAGGGGAATGGGGAGCGATAGCAGGATCAATAACTGCTATCGTTTCTTTGATTTTATTAGTAATTAGACCGATTGTTGCATCATTTACAAAAATTACGAAAACACTATCACAAGTGAGTTACAACTTGGAACTATTAACAAAAGATTTAGAATCGAGCAAATCAGATCGATTGATGATTCATGAAGAACTAAAGAAACACGATGAAAGATTAGATACACATGCAGAAAAATTGGTAGAACACACGCAACAAATTAAAACTTTATTTAGAGAAAGATCTCGGTAAAAAAGAAAGGAGTTAAGAAGAAATGATTTTACCCGATAAGTATTATCAAGTCATTAAATGGACAGTTTTAACAGTATTGCCAGCTGCATCTGCTTTAGTAGCCATGTTAGGGAAAGCGTATGGATGGAATGGAACAGATATGACAGTACTTACTATCAATGCAGTAGCAACATTTTTAGGCGTTATCACTGGTGTGTCGGCTTATAATTTGAAAAAATAGGAGGAAACAAATGAAAAAGAAAATTACTGTTACTGCGATGAGCCTATTAATGGCTCTTTTTTTATTGCCAATTAACGGGTTCGCCTATACGATCAACAATGAATTTAATTTAGGTGTAAATGAAGGTAGCTCTCAAGTAGCAAATAACCAATATATTCTATTGCATGAAACAGCAAACGAAACAGCAACAGGACGCAATGAAGCACAGTATATGCAACGTTCATGGACTAGTGCTTACACTGCTTACATTGTGGGAGACGGCGGAAATGTTTATCAAGTCGGTCAACCTGGTTATGTACAGTACGGAGCTGGTTCGTATGCTAATGCCAACAGTCCTGTGCAGATTGAGTTACAACACACACATGATAAAGCAACGTTTGAGAAAAACTACAAGGCATACGTTGAATTGGCTAGAGATTCAGCAATAAAATATGGTATTCCATTAACATTGGACACTCCTTATAACAAACCAGGAATCAAATCGCATTTATGGGTAACACAAAACATTTGGGGCAATCATACAGATCCTTACGGTTATCTTTCTGAAATGGGTGTAAGTAAAGAAAAACTAGCCTATGATTTGGCTCATGGTTTTACGGATGATAATCCAACTACTTCGGAGGATAAACCAGTCATTGATCCAACTAGAGCAGGTGCTGCAAATCCTACACTAACAGATGGAACAAATTACGCCCACATTGATCAGTTTGGAGAAATCGAAAACGCAAACTTGCATGTGGCTGGATGGCACATTGCTAACTATAAATACGAGTATATTTTCATTATGGACTACAATACTGGGAAAGAATTAGCTCGAGTAAGAGCTGATGGAATTTATAGACCAGATGTAAACCAAGCTTATAATACTTCTGGAAATGTTGGTTATCATGTATCTTTCAATATGCGTAATTTTCCTAATAAGAAAGTCTATGTAATGATGCGGGCAACGAATGATCCAGAGGGAAACACTAAAGGCGGTGCGCAAGATTTTCATGATAAGCGTTGGTATTTGAATATTCCACAACGATAAAAAATAGCCCCTCGTTGAGGGGTAGTACATAAATTATATAAACTTTATCCATCCCAAACATTTAGTTTTAGGCCAAAGAAGTTTTAGTAACACAAGAAAGTTAAAAATAATGAAAATACCAAAAATAAGAAATTTCATAATATTGTCAGCTTTTAAAATAAACATATCCTTAAAAGGATTTACCCAATCAGAATATCTCACTGCTTTTAAAACTAGCGAAAATAAAAATAAATCTACAAAAAAGAACAAACTAAAAGAAAGAGTAGGATGTTTCTGTCTGATTGTACAAGAACATTCTTCTTCATTTTTACACGAACAGCTTTTTAGTTTAAGTCCTGTTAACTTAGAAATTGCATTAAAAGAAATAAATACAATTAATATCAAAGTGATAGCTGATAAAGAAATATACATAAGAATTTTAGAAATAGGAGTTTCTGCTAAATTGTCACCAATAGCGCCAATTTGTGATAACCCTCCAAATACAGCAAATATGATTGTTGAGAATATTCCCATCATACTCAGGAAATCGATAGTCATTTTATCATATTTTTCTTTATTTTTGGTTGCGGCTTCCTGAGCATTATGCAGTTTGGCAGTCAAGTCATCTATTATTAACTGTAATTGTTCCTTATGTTTATTGTTCTCATGTTTTAAAGCATTTAAAGTATTTTGTTCAGAAGATAAGTCGTTTTCCAGAATAATTAGTTGATCTTTTTGTTTCTTATAAAGACTATTTTTTTGACTTAACGCTAAATTTAAATGTTCAGCAGCTTTAGCCAAAACAGAAATAGCTCTTTCATCATTGGTTGTTAGTGAATCTTGCTCTTTTTTTTCATAAAAAAGAGATGTATAGAAGTCTTTTAATTCTATAATGAATCCTTCTGAAGAGTCTTGCTCATCTTCAAATACAAGAGTAGTTAAATCTGCATATGGGAGGGCTGCAGGATTGACTTTTTCAGCCTCGTGATATAAGTCTTGGAAGTCTTGACGTAATTGTGTTTCTCTGTAACTGGGAGTTGACATGTAATTCTGGTACATGAAAAGTATTTTTGTAACAAAAGGAGCAGAATTACTTTCTATGTAATTCTGCTCTAAGATATCAATTTTTTCTTTGGATAAAATATTATCATTTTGCAACATCAATCAAGTTCTCAATTTCATATGGAATATTACTTCTGCCAAATTGTATGTGTTCCTCATTGTTTTTCCAACGAGGATGGGAATGACTTTTATCTACCAAATCGAATGTTTTTTCGGAAAGCAAGTTATCAATGATGTCATTTAAATTAGCATATTCATCGTTTTCATGCTTTGGTACAAATATTTTTGAGGCACCAAAATTACTGTATTTTTCATAAATACTTTTTATTACTGGACCATATCTCCAAACTAGAAAGTTCTCATCATACTGATTTTCAACCCAATTTTTATCAATCTTTTTATTTTTTAAACCATTAATCAATGTGAAGTAGAGTACTTTTTGTAACTGTAGATTTGTTATGCCTTTGCCAGTACCTTGAGCACGAGCAATTACATGATCAGCTAAATCTCTCATTGGCATTTCCTCTTCCTCCATTCTAAAATAAAATTCTAACATTTTATAATAATGTTAGTTTAAAGTCAATAGTTAACTTTTCTACAACCTAAGTATATCAAGCGAATATATTAAAAGTAAAGAGAAATAATGTGAAAACTCCTTCTTTATTATATTTTATTTTTCTTGATATTATTTCCCAAATTAATCACAAGTTTTTCTCTATCTTCAATTAGCTTCTTTAATTCTTCCAAATCCTCAAGAGTAGCCTTGTTTCTAATAAAACCACGAGCAGTGCTGCGTTGAGCTAAATAGGTTCGCTTTATATATTGACAACTTTTTTTGTTCTGCTATTAACTCTTTTAAATGTTAACCCTACTTCTTTGTATTAAACCGCATATTGAATATTTATCCTTGTGTTAGCATTACATCCATGTTATAGTAAATAAGTAATCTAATTTGAAACGTAATCTGAGCGATATATTCACACTATAAAAACTCCTTTTACAAAGTAATATTAATTGCAACAAAACACGTATTATATACGTATCAGGAGGAAATATATATGAATAACGGTACAGTAAAATGGTTTAACTCAGACAAAGGTTTTGGATTTATCACTGGAGAAGATGGAAATGACGTATTTGCACACTTCTCAGCTATCCAAGGCGATGGATTCAAAACATTAGATGAAGGTCAAGCTGTTTCTTATGATATTGAAGAAGGACAACGTGGTCCTCAAGCAGTAAATATCGTAAAATAATATTGAACTTTAACCACCTCAATCGAGGTGGTTTTTATATAATGGCTCATAACCGTCCGGTCGTAGGTTCGAGTCCTACAGGGTACATTAATGTAGCCAATTGAATCGTTCTGTGTTAGAATTTTTTGAAGAGTATTATACAAGCTAAAGCTTTTCTCCATTGCCACTCAAATGAGTGGCTTTTTTATGTATTCTTTTATGGATTAATGAAAGGATGTTTCACATAGTTATACTTCTGTATATTTGAAAAGTTTTACTTTGACTTTTAAAATAGAAAGACATTTGGGTTATATTGTGAGATAATAATAAAGAAGAGTTTAAAGCGTTCCCCAAAAACCACTTCCCCATAAGTGTGTTACGCTTTAAACTCTTTTATATTTGAAGCCATTAAAAAGCATACCATATAACTGTAAAAAATAATGGGAAAAAGACTTATAATTGGAGTGATAGTTAATTAGTGACTTATTTTTGATTTTATAGCACTGATACTATAAAATATAGATATCATCATATTACACAATCTTAATACTAACTTAAAAAATATCTCCTTTCATAAGTATGGTGATAAAATCCGTTCCGGGCTACCTTTTTAGGTAGCCTACTTTAATCTTTATACCTTTCTGGATCAACGAAAGTATATTTTATATAGTCATAACGCCGATGATCGCTTCGTGCGTCTGGCACGTCAGTCACGACATCAAACAAAAAATATACGTCTTTCTTCATTCTAGTTTTCGCAGCAGGAATTTTAAAGTAGTTCTTATTAGAATAGTAGAGATTGATTAATAAGCTATCTTCGATTGCTAAAAAGAAAACTTCTGAATCCCATACTTTATAAAAATCTTTGATAAATCTATTCGAAGGATCGGATTTAAACCATAATTGTATTTTTCCTTCCATAAGCATAAAAAGTTCACCTCAAAAAGAGTATACGAACGAATGTTCTTTTTGTAAAGGTGGAATATCATTCATAATATGGATGGAACATATATATTAAAAAGTGTTCTTTTTGAATGCCATTTTGAATGCCATTTTCATTCATTTAACGAAAATCAGCGAAAATAAAAAATGCTCAAACCCTTATAAAATAAGGATTTAAGCATCTAGCGAAATCTGCTGAAATCTCACAATGGAGACGGCGGGAGTTGCTTAAATGCTATTATATCAATGCTTAAATTTAATTGAATGCCATTTTGAATGCCACATAGCTAGAAATCTATAAATTTATTGAACTTATCTGCTAATTGTTCTTTAGCAAGTTTTGATACATGAGCGTACGTGTTCATAGTAGTTTGAATATCCTCGTGACCTAAACGAAACTGTACTTCTTTAAGCGATGCTCCCATTTCGATCAACAAGCTTGCTTGAGTATGTCTGAAACCATGTACAGTAATTCTAGGTAGTTTTTTCTTTTGCTTCTTGTCCATTTGATCTTGGATGTTTAAAAGCCATTTTCGTGATGTATCAAGGCTCATTATATCGTGTGGATTTTTAGCATTAGTTTGACCGAAAATCAACCAATCATCAGATGGAGGAAGGGCAACTTTTTTCCATTCATTAAGCTTGTCTAAAGTACCTTGATCGATTGAAATAATTCGGCTAGATCCAACCGTTTTAGTTGTGTCAATTTCTAGTCCATTTGCAGTTCTAGTAACGGCTTTATAGATATTGACTGTTTTAGCCTTGAAATCTATATCTCTCCATTCAAGAGCACCTGCTTCTTGTTTTCTCATACCAGTCATAGCTAGTAATCTAAAAAAAGCTTGGATCTTTAAGTTTGGCTGATTATATAGTTCATCAAGAAACAATTTCAATTGGTTTTTATCATAGAATGGTTCTTCAACAGTTGCTTTTTTCCTTCTCTTTGGTTTGCGTATGGCATCTGTAGGATTGGACTCTATTATACCAAATCGAACGGCGTATTTAAAAACTAGTCCTGTGTAATTCATCATTTTAGGAGCTGTATCATATTTATTTGCCCATTTATCCATTAATTTTTGAATTTTGATAGGCGTGATTTCAGAAATATATATGTCGCCGAGTTCTTCTAATACATGATTTTTAAAAATTCTTTCTGTTTTTAACAATGTAGATCCTCGTACTGTTCTTTTGTATTCAGTCATCCATAAATCATATACGTCTTTATATGTTTTTGGTTTTTCTTTTGTTAATAAATTATCCTCGTATTCACTTTGCAATCTTGCGAGCGCTAATTTTGCTTCACGTTGAGTTTTAAAATTTCGACGAGTAGTTTTAACAGACTTTCCTGTTTCTGGATTGATTCCTAAATAAGCTTGGAACTTCCACGCTTTTTCGCCGTTCTTTTTCTTATACTGTTCAAATGTAGCCAATTGAATCTACTCTCTTTCTCTGATACAATAGGTACTGTAAAGAAGCCTACTATATTGGTCTAATATCTCACGTCACTCAAACTTGGTAGGGGAGAGGGCGTGTTTTTTTGTTTATAGACTTTCGAAAACTAAAGTAGCTTGGATTCTATCGCCACCACCGAAACCTTTACTACCACCGTTTGTAGTGGAAATAGTGTGTAATCGATAACCTTTAGAACACTGTCTATTTATAGTTTTTTCAAGTTCTGATAGGTTTTGCGACCCTGTTCCTATAAATTTTTCTTTTAATATAACTTGCAATACAACGTAACTTGGCATATTCTTTTCCTTCTTTCTACTATTTATTTAACTCTAAAACGATCTCCTGGGTGCATTAAGAAATTATTTGGGTCCATACCATTTAATTGAAATAACTGATCTAAAGAAATTCCAGCTCGATTCAGAGGAACTTGTTATTGACTTAGAATCAGTAGCGCTTTGTTTTGTTTCTTTTGTATTAGTGGATATTTCAATGCTAGAAATATCCGATGATTCTTTTGTAGTTTCTTTTTGTGAACAACCAACAATTAAGAAACTACTCGGCAAAATACCTAAAAGAGACACTTTTTTTCATTTTTTACTCCTCTTTTCTTTGATTAATAAGCTGTAAATAAGCCTACTATAGGTTTAACATCCCACGTCCACAAACTTTGGTCGGTGGGGCGTGTTTTTTGTTAATTTAGACTAACTATCAGTTCTTGATTTTCGCTTGCGGGGAAGTCTTCTCCGAGCTTAATTTTTACTTCGCCTTGAGTATTATTTAAAACGACTCCCGTGACGCATTGTACACTTTTACCCGGCAACAGTTCAGCGTCAGATTTAGCGTCTACTTCATCCAAAAAGTTATTTTGATTAGTTACAGCTTCATCATAAGCAGCGTCATCTTCGAGTGGGCTTCCGTCTTCGTTGTACATAGGATAGAGCGCCTCAGACACGTCAAAAGTACCTACACTAGATGTTAGATCATATTCGGACGTATCATCTTGCTGGCTAAAAGTGAGCATTGAAAACATATCGCTAGGCACCATATTTGCTTCTGTCTGATTGTCTAGCGTGTACCAAATAATCAATCCGTCTTCTCCGGAAGAATTGTCTTTTCCGACCTGCGTCTTATCGATAGTGAGTTTGTAACCAGGTCCAGTCAACGTTTTGTCTTTAAACGACATTTCAATCACATCTCTTTCGGATGTTTGTTGAGCCGATGCTTGGATTTCCGTAGTGGTAGAGCTTGAAATTGTTGTAGTTGATTCCTCAGCGGTTTTATTGCCACCATCATTAGACGAGCAAGCCCCTAAAACAGCTAAACTCAAACCTAAAACCCCAACGCATAAAATAGACTTTTCCATTTCGTTTCCCTCTTTTCTGGTATAATATATTTGTGATCTCAGAAATGAGGTATGAGTCCGTGTTGCAGCACGGGCTTTTTTAATGTTTTGCTGAAATCGGTTTTTTTTAATAATTCTTGATGTATTCATACATATTTCCTTGCGTAAGAATATTTTTTCTTAAAATAGCATTGGCAGACAGCATAACAAGTGTATCTGAGCTTATTCTGAATAGAATAATATTCCATAAATTTTTCGAGATTAAACTGAGATTCATCAGTCAGTTCGTTCTCAATATAGATATTTAATAAAATTAGAATAGCTATTTTATCTGCTTCTGTTTCAAATTTTGAGTGAAAAGTTGTAGAAGTATCGTACAAAACTGAAAATTCAAAATGAGAGGCGCTGAAATGTGCAAGTTCATGAGATAAATGAAAGGCTTCTGCAGTTTCACCGTATAGATTTTCATTCAAAAAAATGATTCTGGGTTTTGGATAGTAGAAACCAGGCTCTTTCATTTCCATATAAACTACTTTCAAATTGTATTCGCTCAACATTTCTTTCAATTTCAAATACATACAAACCATCACTCCAACTATTCATTTTCTTCTAAAGCTTTAGCAATTGCAATCGCTTTACGCATTGTCTCTTTAGATATTTCTTTTCCGTCAAAAGAAAATACAGTATCGTTTTCTGATAAATCCACATGTTTAGGGGTCTCTTTTTTCTCTCTTCCTAGTAGATAGTCTACAGAGACTCCAAAGTAATCAGCTAACCGAGCTAACTCAATAGAATTAGGAGTTTGTCTTTTCCAACTTCCTAAATATCCATTCGAATACCCGAAATTCATTTCGAGCTGTCTAATGGATAATCCTTTTTCTTTTGCTAACTCCTTTATTATTTCGTAAGTATTCATTGATAAATCAACCTTTCTGAATGCTTACAAAAAAAGTTTAGATAAATAATGTAAAAATAGTTGACTTATATACATTATTAATCTATACTATGTTTTGTAAACAAGTTTAACAACTAAAAAGACAACAAAAAACACTATTGATTAATAAATGCCAACCGCCAAGAAAGCTTTTTAAATCAAAGTTTATATGTCTTATTTAACTATGCATTTAGTATAGATTATTAATCTAATAAAGTCAACGCAGTTTTTTAAAAAGTTGTTAAATTTGTTTACGAATATAAAAGAAAGGAGAGAAGAATATGGAAAAAACAGTCTCGGCAAAAATCGAAGATTTGAAATTAGACATACTGAAACAAGCAAAAGTGGCGATGGAACACGCGGTAGATAAAGAAGACTCTGCCATGGTTGCAGCCATAGCAGAGATTTTAGCTCACGTTTAGTCATCGTTTTTACGGTCTTCTGGAAGCTGACCATAGATAACAGCATATTGAATATCTAAATAAGCTTGAGCAATTTCTTTTGGCGAAATTGATTCGCCTTTAGTAGATACTTGTGATTCGTGATTTAGCCATGCAACAACTAAATCCGCAGCGATTTTTTTATTCATACTTATTCACCACCTTATGCATTATTTCAGTAGACCACTTACTGATAAGAAAATTATATCAAAGAAAGGAATGAAAAAAATGAACACACCACAAATTTTTAACTTCGAACAAAACGAAGTTCGGACAATTTTAGTAAAAGATGAACCGTATTTCGTAGGAAAAGATGTAGCCGAAATTCTTGGATACGAACGCGCAGACAACGCTGTCAGAAATCATGTTGATGAAGAGGATAAGCTAATGCACAGAATTAGTGCATCAGGTCAAAATCGTAATATGACAATCATTAACGAGTCAGGCCTTTACAGTTTAATCTTAAAATCAAAACTTCACTCTGCCAAAAAATTTAAACGTTGGGTAACAAGCGAAGTGTTGCCAGCAATCAGAAAAAATGGAGGTTATCTAACTCCAGAAAAAGTAGAAGAAGCTTTGCTTAATCCAGATACGATCATTCAATTAGCAACTCAACTAAAAGAAGAAAGAACTGGAAGACTGATAGCTGAACAAAAAATAGCAGAATACGAACCGAAAATCTCCTATTTAGATAGCATATTATCTTCTACAGATTCAGTAACAATTAGTCAGATTGCAGCAGATTATGGGATGTCTCCACAACAGATGAATAAATTACTTCATAAACTAGGTATTCAGAAAAAAGTCGGTAACCAATGGTTATTGTGCAAAAAACACATGAACCAAGGATACACAAAATCGCACACAAGTGAGATTCCGAAAGCCGATGGTGGCACTAAAATTGTAATGAATACCAAATGGACACAGAAAGGGCGTCTATTTATCTACGAATTACTAAAAAAAGAAGGATATTACCCTCAAATGGATTTAGAGGAAATTGGTTAGAAAGGAGTTTTAGTATGACTGACATTGCAGAAATCACTCAACGAGATAGAGAAAAAATCAAAGAATATGTCGAAAGTTCAAAGTTCTTAACTTACACCATGCTCGCTGAAAGATTTGGAATTAGCAAAAGCTACTTATCTTTAATTTTAAACGGTAAAAAGACTTCTGCAGAAGCAAACAGAATTATAGATTCGATTATCACTATGTACGAATTGTAGAGGAGGAAAACGAAATGACACAAGAACTAATCAACAAAAACGATTTAGATTCATTTCTTATAGGCTACGTTCCTAAACGCTATCTGACTCAAAAAGAAGCAGTTCATTATACAGGAACGTCAGCAGGAACTATTAACGAATGGGTAAAAAAAGGGTTGAAAGTAATCATCTTCGGTGAAAACAGCCGTCCGAAATACGACATCAAAGATATCGATGAATTTATGTCGAAATATAAAGTCTAAGGAGGCAAGCTAATGGGAAAATTCAACAGAGCACTAGTATTCAGCGCACCGCTAATCGTCTATGCTTTAGGGCTTTGGGGAAGCAGACAAGCGTTGATAGGAACGATTGTGTACATGGTTTGGATTTTTATGGGGCTTGATGAAGCTGAGTACAGAGCGAAAAAGCCAACCGAGGAGGCTGACTAAAGTGTGGTTCTGTTTATTAGGTGTTTATCTCGTGGCCGTTTTAGTAAATAACTACATGAGAAAACGTGGCGAATACTGGTATACATCCTATGCGGTTCTAGTATGTCTAATGCTTACAATTTTTCTAATGATTTATTCAAAATAGGTAATACTTTGTCAATCAAATAAGTTATAGAGGAATAAAAAAATCCTGAAATAGAAATGATTAAAGTAATAGCAACTTGGTATGGTAATCGCTCAAAATTTTTATCAAATAATTCACCACCTTTTTACTCAAATTATATCAAAAAGGAGAGAAGAAATAACGCAAGAATTAGTAATTTTGAAAAATAAAAAAAGTGACTCCGCCGGCAAGCAAAGAGTCACAAAGAAAACACATCATAAGGAGATTTTAACACATGGAAAATGAACTTTCCACTCTAGATCAATATTTGACTGATCCTAGTTGGGGCAAATCGAATGTCGAGGAAACAAACAACCGAAAAATCAGACGAAATCTTCTGACAGATGAAGAACTAGCATGTGATCAAGACGATTTGGGAAATTTTGTGAGTATTTGGGATCATGTCTATCTTATCCATTTATCGAAGCATTCGAATAAACCTGAATATATTTACGTCATCGAAGATGGCTTGATTGATGCGCTAGAAGAGTACGACAGAGATAACTTGATTGATATCTCTTATTACGGACCAGGTAAGAAATACATTGCTGAAATGGGGGCAGAATTTGATGAGTGAAATCAAAGGGACAACGAACTTTGAAAAACTTTTTAGTCGTAAGTTAAATAAAATTCTCAAGAAAAAAGGAAATTTTGATTATTTATCTTGGGCTCACGCGTGGGAGATTATGAAAAAGAATGATCCACAGGCAACGGTAACTATTAATGAGTACAAACACTACAGGGTTGTTTCTGGAACTCATCAAGACTTTCTTGTTGAGGAATATAAACCTTTTCTTATGGATGAAACTGGGACTTATGTATCTGTCTCAGTAACGGTTAAAGGACACACGGAAACCGAATTATTTCCTGTTTTAGATTATCGAAACCAACCAGTTGTTAAACCAAATGCTATGCAAATCAATAACTCATTGAAGCGATGCTTTGTGAAAGCATTGGCTCTACACGGACTGGGATTATATGTATTTCAAGGGGAAGATATTCCAACACCACCTAGAATCGATACAAAGAAATTAAACATGCTAGAGACGATTCTAGAAGCTTTCAATGAGCAGATGGGTAAAGATATGACCAAAACCTTAATCGAATATGTTAATGAGCAGACAGATAAATTAGGGCTCTTAGCTGATAACGTTGAAACTATTGAACAGTTAAGCTATGAGCAATGTGCCTTGATGGAGCGAGCAATAGCAGCTAAGAGAAAAGAATTGGATAAGAAGTGATATGAGTGTTTAAACCACTAATAGATTCATACTCGGCGGTACTAAAGAAATTTAAAGGTAACGACATTGGTGCAACAATCAACGAAGAAGTAAATATCGAACGGCTGAAAACGATGTATGACGGCTATGATGGCGATCGAATCATTGAAATTCGTTTTATTGATCCACGTCGGTTCACCGTACAGCAACGAAACTTCATCTATGCACTCATAGGCGATATTTTCATCGATACAGGCATGCCAACGGACTTCTGGAAGGAATTCTTCTACTTCCGTTTTGAAGGCGTCACAGGGCGCAAAATAAGCCTCAAAGACGAATCGAATACAACCGTGAGTGATGCTAACGTCTTAGCAAATATCATTTTAGATTTCATCTTTGAACATCATATTCCTTTCAAAGAAGGCTATGAGATTTTACCAGCGAATCAAGAGTATTACTTCTACAAATGCATCACAAAAAGAGTCTGCTGCATCTGTGGCAAAACAGGAGCTGATATCGATCACTTTGACAAAGCGCTGGGAAGACGAAAGCGCAAGGAAGTTGATCATTCAGAGTACACATTTGCAGCACTCTGCAGGATTCATCACACGGAGAAACACAAGATAGGTGTGATCAATTTCAAAAATAAATATCAAATCAAAGGGATCAAGTTAAACCAGGAAACAATTAAGAAACTTAGAATAGGAGGGTAAAAAATATTGTCTGACAACAAACGCTACTACTATTTAAAACTAAAAGAGAATTTTTTCGATAGTGACGAGATGGTTCTCTTAGAAAGTATGCCAGATGGCTATATTTATTCTAATATTCTTCTCAAACTTTATTTAAGAAGTCTAAAACACGAAGGTAAGTTGATGTTTAATGACAGGATTCCATTTAACTCTACAATGCTCGCAACTATTACAAGACATTCTGTAGGAGTCGTAGAAAAAGCGGTACAAATTTTCCGTGATTTGCAGCTTATTGACGTATTAGATAACGGAGCAATCTATATGTCTGATATACAAAGTTTCATTGGAAAATCCTCAACTGAAGCAGATAGAAAAAGAGAATACAGAAAGAAAATAGAAGAGGCAAAACGGAATTTAATAACTGGAGGACAAGTGTCGGACAAATGTCCAGACAAAACTACACCAGAGTTAGAGTTAGAGATAGAGATAGAGAAAGATATAGATATAGATAAAGAAGAAAAGAAAGGTAAGTATTCTGACGAACACTTACGCCTTGCTAAAAAGTTGCAAAGTAATTTAACTGAAGATTTTCCAAAAGAAATGAATAAAGTAGATATCGAAAAATGGGCAGACACAATCAGGTTGATGGAAGAAAGAGATAAAGCATCTATAGAAGCGATTGAGTATGTGATCAATTGGCTACCTACAAATGAATTTTGGTTTGGAAATATTAGAAGTGCTAAGAAACTGCGAGAAAAATTCGAGAAGCTTAAATTCGAAATCAAGGCAGATAAAAATAATCATAAAAAGCAAAGTCAAAAATTACAGTACAGCAATCCTAGCGAATATGACGACTTGCCAATTTAACAAAGGAGATACAACTGATGGAAAGCCTAGCAAGTACTATGGAAAAGCTAATAAGAAGAGTTTTAATACAAAGTGGAAAATGCCCAGAGTGCAGCGAACCTTTGTATAGTTGGCGAGGGAAAAATAAGGACGGGTCAGAACGTTGTAAACCAACATGCATGAATTGTGGTTATAAAGCGTTACGTGTGAAAGAGGATATACAGACCGAACGGATATATAACGACAGCTTAAAAGCACGAGCGTTGAGTTTTTTTCAAAATGGTTCGGTATTAACAGATAAAACTTTGTTTAAATGCAAAATGGAAAATTATCACGTAGTGGATCAAGAAACAAAAATCGCTTTAGAAAAAGCAAAAAGCTATACGAATGAGGTTCTGCTGAACCATCCTGCACATTTTATTCTATCAGGGAAATCAGGAAGCGGGAAAAGCCACTTATCAATGGCTACAGCTTGGGAAATACTTGAGCGCTCAAATTATGACAAGAAAATACTTTTTATAAGCTATCAAGAATTATTAGAGCAAATAAAGTTCTCTTATAACAACGCTGAACTGAGAAAAGAAATTGAAGGATCGCTTATAGCCGATATCAAAACAACTGATTTGGTGGTTTTTGACGATATTGGAGCTGAACTAGGTAGCGGGGTATCAAACAGTAGGCAGTTTACAAACAATACGTTAAACACGCTCTTAGAAGCCAGACAGAACAAAGCAACGATCATCACAACAAACTTATCTGGTCCTGAGCTAAGAGAAGCCTACGGCGAAAGAATTGTTTCTAGGATATTTAAGAATTCAGAAGGTTATGCGCTGAAATTCCAACAAACAGCAGACAAGCGTATAAAACCAGTGAAAGGTAGTATCGCATGAATAAATACCGTAATAAAAAGACTGTTCATCGAGGTATCAAGTTCGATTCTATCGCAGAAGCAGAGTATTACGATCTAGCTTTGTGGCAAGCGGAAGCGAACGGCTGGAAAGTAAAACTTCAGGAACGATTTGAGCTGATGCCGAAATTTGAACTAGACGGAAAGAAGTATCGCAAGATCGAGTATATTCCCGACTTCACATTTTATAAAAACGGCAAACTTGTCAAAGTCGTAGATGTTAAAGGGATGCAGACAAAAGATTTCAAAATCAAAGCGAAACTCTTCTGCAGTCAATATCGAGTACCGCTGATCTTAGCGAAGAAATATCGGAATACGTTCAAGGAAGAACGGTTTTAACGAGGTGATCCATCATGACAACAGAAGAAGTGATTCAAATGCGAATTCGAAGCATTCAACGTGAAATTGACGATCTGGAGCGGACAAAGGCAGTGATGGTCAATGAAACGGCTAGAAAGGCAATCGATTTGCACATAGAGAACTTAAGAAGGGAAATTCGTAGATTGGAGGAATGAGCGTGGATAAGAAAGCAGCAATGAAACGAATTGCTGAATTAACCAAGTCAGAATCTTGGCAGGAAGACAAAGAAATAGTTGCAGAAGTCCAAAAGCTCGGTAAATCAATGTGGACTGAAAAGCCTAAACGGAAAACGCCGAGAAAAATTGCAATCTGGCATGGTGATCGAATTCTAGTAACAGGTACTGCTGAACAGTTATCTGAAATTACTGGATTAAGCAAAAACATTATCTGGGATAGAGCTAGGAGCTTATGGATTGATTCAAAAGGACGACAATTTAGGTATGTGGAGGAGAAATAATGGAGGAACTAATCACAAAAGTAGAGCAGTGGGCAAAAGATAAGGGATTGGATCAAGCTGATTCCAGCAAGCAAATGTTAAAAACGATCGAAGAGATTGGGGAAGTTGCCGCTTCTCTAGCTAGAAAAGATGAATATGGTTTAAGAGACGGAATTGGAGACGTAGTAGTAACCTTGATTATTTTAGCTATGCAAAATGATATGGATTTGTACGAGTGTCTGAACCAAGCATACAACGAAATCAAAGGACGCACAGGAAAAATGGTAGATGGTGTATTCGTGAAGTCGAGTGATTTAAAACAACTAGACGAACCGAAGAAGCTAATTGTTAAGCCAATTGTGGCAGGTTGGATCGAAAAATCTACGGACTTTTTTACAAAAGCTGAAAAAATAGCGTATTTAATCAAATCCAAAGATGGTGATTCATATTATTTCTGTGATTGGTTTGTACGAGATGGCATATTGACGCAAGAACAAGGAGAAGAATTACTCGCTTGGGCAACGAGACAATCATATGAAACACTATTGAGCCTATACAACGGCTACGAGGTTGAGAAAGAGCCAGTATGGGCAATAAAGAATGCCGATGGAAACTATCTTACTAAATGTGCTTTATGGGGAAAAGATGGAGTAAATTATAGTTTTGAATGCAATCCATCTTATCGATTGCTTTTCACTGATAAAGCAACAGCGGATGCTGCAGCATTGTTGGTGAATGGAACAGTGGAAGAGGTGGTAGAAAGATGAAACTAAAAGACGGATTTTACTCCAGCAGCCACGGTATCGGCGGTTTAATGCTAGATATGCAGACAAAGAACCCTAAAACACGTGAGAAACCAAAAGTCAAAGTCGGTGACATGGTTCGCTGTGAAGCAGAAGGATTCATCTATCCATTTCGTGGATATGTAGAACATGTTTATAATCACTCAGCGATCATTCGTATTGAAAACACGATGGAATGCGACAAGTTATTAGCGAAAAACAAAGAGAATTTAGCTGTAGCGAGATTGGTGGATATTGAACTAATCAATGACAAATAAAAAAAGCCGGATCGCTCCGACTAACATAATAAAACAGACAAGTTTATTATATCACATAAAGGAGCGGTTTGACTTGATGCAATTGTTACGAGAGGTAGATTTCAAACAGACAAGATGTAATGCGAGAGATGTGCTGAAAAACTTTCGGCGTTTGGAGCGGATGGCAGGTCGCTCTTTGATAGACATTAAGTCGCCGATTATTACGGATATGCCGAAGGCACCGAAGCATGGCAATAAGACAGAGGACGCGATCATTCAAATGATGGATATAGAAGCAGAGAGAGACGCGATTTTAGCGGCTTTGATGGCTCTTAGTCTGATCAGCCGTCAGATACTCTACTACAGCTTTTGTGACGTAAACAAGCACTCTAATTATGAAATAGGGCAATTGATACGAGGATACGGAGAGAAGAACGTAGAGAAGCTGAAATCCATCGCGTTGATCGAATTTGCAGAAGCATATAAAAAAGGCGTGTTAGTTCAGTATCGTTAATTTTGTAGGGTTTTTGTAGGGATAGTGTAGGGTTTTTGAGCGGTTTAACGTGATATTATGGTAGTGTCGAAAGATTAGGAAACAGGATCGACAAAATAAAATGTAAGGGAGGAAATCTCCCTCATCGTTTTAAATTAAGCTTCGATAGACAGCAACGGAAATATTAAGAATAAGGA
>SKEL01000609.1_pt1 | contig 37660 bp, 45 predicted proteins | sample 4826741 | NCBI WGS metagenome assembly SKEL01 (sample SAMN11008810, study PRJNA524170) | human gut metagenome | biome: Human fecal sample; material: Feces; isolation source: fecal sample from pouch patient p33 | host: Homo sapiens | place: Israel: Tel-Aviv | collected 2016-03-22
GTTCTAAGGCTCGTCTTGACAAGATTGCTGCTGTTGACGGAGATATGGCGATGCTTCGTTCCGCTTCTGCTGCCTGCATCGCAAAGTCTTTGAAACGATCTGTCTGTACTAGAAAGTCAAAATTCGTCTGCATGTGGTTTCCCTCCCCCTTATTTTTCCTGATTCTTTGGTATTTGGTCTTGGTTTTATTATACTCTTTGTATTGTGGGTGGTGCAATATAGAAATTTGTGGATGACAAACTTCGATTTGTCTATTCGTTCAAGAAACATTAGATACTTCTGTTGCAGATCTATTGGCGGAACAATCATTCTTCTTTGTTTCAAAGAATTAAACTCTATGTTATCAGCTGTTACAGCCCTAACACCAGACAAAATATCTTTTTCTTGCATCTTAAATTGAACAGCTAAAAACCTCGTCAAAATTCTTTCTCCTGGTATAAATACTTTTAAATCTTGATTAACTGTTATAGGAACTTTATTCACTGCAACTGGCAATGTATGTTTTAAAATTCCACTTCTAATAACCATAATTACTGAATTCACAGGAACCAAACGTGCAGTACTATTATCTACACCTAATTGATTAATTTTAATCTGACTATCTTTCAATACATCTGTCTTCATGTCTTTAGCTGATACCCATGGTATATCGCCATCTTTATAATATTCGGGATGAGCTTTAGAAGGTGTTCCACCTCCATATATCTCTTTGCATAAATTTTTTACTGTATCTGTTTCCCATTTTTTATCATTGTATACAGCGTCACCAAAGAGTTCTACAAATCGGGCTTGGATTAAATTATCTAATAAATTTAATTAAAATTCATGGCTTATCAGTACTTGATAAATCTTATACGCATTACTCAAAAGAGTATAAAGAACATGCCATAAAAAGAGTGCTTTTAGGAAATGAATCGATTAATGCAGTAGCACTTGATCTAGGTTTGCCTGGTAATGGTATGTTAAGCAATTGGATTCGCTCTTACAAAGAAAATGGATATAATGTCGTTATCAAGAAGAAAGGACGACGAATCCATGAGCAAGAAAGAGTTAAACGAATTAGAACGGCTCAAGCAAGAAAACGCCAAGTTGCGTCGCCAGAATTTAAAGCTTACTGTCGAAAACGCATATATAAAAAAATTGGATGCCTTGGTTCAAAAAAGAAAGAGCCAACCAAAACAGAAATAGCACAAGCTGTTACCGAATTGAGGCATGAACTGGGGCTCGCAGTAAAGAAGATCATTGAAATTATTAACGCTAATGAAGATCTGCCGCACATCTCGCGCAGTAACTACTATGACGTTTATACTCGTGAGGATAAGGATCAAGTTCATCATAGTGATGTGATGATGCGCATTCGGGAGATCTATGATGAGATTAAGAATCGTTATGTTGCCCCAGGTTATCGTCGTATTACACATATTTTGCATCGTGAAGGCTATCAGATTAATCGTAAAACTGTTAATCGTTTAATGCGCAAAATGGATTTGTACGGTTATGTGATGAAGCGTAGACATCCATATAGCAGCTATCAAGGAGATATTAAAGGCAGAATCAAACCAGACTTAATTAAACGCAAATTCTTTGCTTTAAGACCGAATATGAAATGGTATACCGATATTACCGAATTCAATCTAAGGGGTAAGAAACTCTATTTATCACCTATTATTGATGGCTGCGGACGTGATATCGTTGCTTATAATATTTCTCGTCATCCTAATCTGAAACAAGTGATGTCAATGTTGGATGATGCTTTTAAAACTAATCAGGCACTAAATGGTTTAATCTTTCATACAGATCGAGGCTGGCAATACCAACACAAGGCTTATCAACATGAACTAGCTATTCGCGGTATTGAACAAAGCATGTCTAGAAAAGGCTGTTCTCCAAATGATGGCTTAATGGAGGGCTTCTTTGGCATTCTCAAACGTGAAATGTTCTATGGTCAGGAGAAGAAATATGCTTCACTTGACGAATTAGAGCAAGCTATCAGAAAATATATAGACTATTACAATACGGAAAGAACTAAGGATAAACTAAAAGAACTTACTCCGATAGAATATCGGAATAAGTCCTTAGTCGCATAATATCAATAAAGTGTCCGAAAAATGCGGGTCACTACACTGAGATATCAGACGTGCTCGTTATTTTTTCGATTTATCTAGTTGATTGGCGCCGAATTAGCTTAGGTTTAAGCATTACTTCACCTTGAGGTGAACCTGATTGGGCAATCTTTTGCAGTAGCATTTTAGCTAACATTTCACCCATTTCAAAAATTGGTTGTTTAATTGTCGTTAGCTTTGGATTAGAAACTTGATCTAAAAAGACACCATCAAAACCAATAACTCCAAAGTCTTCCGGAATTCGAGCGCCTTCATCTTGCAATTGCCGTACAACACCCACTGCAATTCGATCACTGGCACAGACGAAACAAGTATCTTTTTTAAATTCCTTAAAATGTTCATGAATCACATCTTGCGCAGCATGACTATGATTAGAAACCCGAAAAATTTGTGGTATCAACTGGTGTTGTTGCAAAGTGTTGATATAACCAGCTTCACGTGAATATTCAAATGGCTCTTTTAAATCAATTCCAATAAAGATAATGTGCTTATATAACCGGTCTAAAGCATATTGAGTAGCCATCTTCTCTGCTAACTGATTATCAGAATCAACAAAGTCATAGCCGCGGTGATTTTCACCAAATAAAACAAAAGGCTTATCGAGTTTATCAAATAATTCATAATCTTTGTTTCGCGCCCCGGTAATTAAATAGCCATCTGCATGTTCCTTTTCAATTTGATTAGGATCCGTAACTAATTGCATCGCATACTGCTTAGTATTTAAACCACGAGCAAAACCAAAAAGCAAGTTCATATAGTATGGCTCAGTGGTATCAATATCTTCTAAAGTGACGAATTTTACCACGTTAGTCCGATTATTAACTAAAGCCTGTGCAATTGAATTGGGATGGTAGTTTAGTTTCTCCATTGCTTTTTCTACCATTGCTCTTAATTCTGGCGTTACTTGCTCAGGATGATTAATCACTCGTGATACCGTCATTTTTGATACATTTGCTTCTTTAGCAACATCTGATAAAGTAGTCATATTATTCCTATTCTAAGTAGATCTTTCTGAATCGGTTTAAATCTTTTTGGCTAAAGCCAAGCTCTTTTTTGAAAAATCCATCAAAACTGCCCCAGCCTTGGCGAATAGTTTCCGTAATTCCACGAATAGCCGGTCCCTCTCCCTTGGTAATATTCATTTTAGAAACTAGGCTAGCAATTTCATTATCATCGGGGAACTGTTTAGCCAAAGCAAAGTCATACAATTCATTGGTCAATAAATAATCACGCGAAATGGTGTCATCATCAACACCTAATGCAGTTAAGATCAGTGCTGAAGTCATTCCAGTTCTATCTTTGCCTGCACTACAATGATAAACTAGCGCATCTTCTTCAGGTAATTCAATCAATTCCGCAAAAATTTTAGCAAATTCATGTTGGCTATGTGAATTAAGCAAAACCTGTTGGTAAATTTGACCAAGCCAATTGTCACCCATATCAGGAATATGATGGACAAAGCGATATAACTTGTTATCGCCTTTATTTTGCTTGCGGTTTTCAGAATAAATATGTGCATCAACAAAACGGACATTTGACCAAAGCTTGTCAGGCGCTGAATTTTGTTCATACTTAGAGCGTAAATCAACATCTACGGTAATTCGGCGTTCAACTAACTTTTCTTGATCTTCCTTCGACAAGGAGCTAAGTGAATCAGAACGATATATTTTGTTCCACTTTACATGTTGACCCTTGTCATTTTGGTAGCCGCCGATGTCTCTGAAATTCAGCGGTCCATCCAAAGCTAATATTCGATCATGCTTCATTTTTCCTTGCCTTTCCTCATTAAAGTGTTAATACCGTACTTTTATTATATCATTATCAGTCATGTGCAAATAACCGAGCAGCACGAATTGCACGTTGCCAACCTGAATAAAGTTTTTCACGTTCAACTGCACTCATTTTCGGCTCAAAGGCCTGTCCAATCGTAAAGGTATGCTTTAACTCGTCAATATTTTTCCAATAGCCAACGGCAAGGCCAGCTAAAAAGGCTGCACCCATGCTGGTTGTTTCCAGCGTTTTAGCGCGTTCAATTTCAATCCCTAAAATGTCAGCCTGAAACTGCATCAGGTAATTGTTGTTGCTAGCACCGCCATCAACACGTAAAGCAGGAATTTCAATGCCTGAATCTTGTTGCATCGTATCAACAACGTCACAGGTTTGATAAGCTAATGACTGCAAAGTTGCTTTAATTATATCCTTGTCAGTAGTTCCACGTGTAACACCGAAGATTGAACCACGAGTCTCCGCATCCCAATATGGTGCGCCTAACCCAGTGAAGGCAGGGACAACGTAAACCTCGTTCTCTGATGTCGACTCAAGCGCTGCTTGTTCAGAGTCTGGCGCATGCTTAATCAACTTCATCGAATCGCGTAGCCATTGAATTGCACTACCAGCCACAAAGATTGATCCTTCTAAAGCATAAGTAATCTTACCATTAATGCCATAACCAATGGTCGTTAACAGATTATTGTTAGAGTCTGTTGGCTTGTCCCCTGTGTTCATCACAATAAAGGCACCGGTGCCATATGTGTTTTTCACCATTCCTGGTTTCAAAGCTAGTTGACCAAATAAGGCTGCCTGTTGGTCACCGGCCATCCCAGCAATTGGCACTTGTCCACCAAAGAACATATATGACGCTGTTTCACCATAAATCTCTGAATTCGAGCGCACCTCAGGCAACATTTGCTTAGGAATATTGAGCAAATGCAAAATATCGTCATCCCACTTGAGCGTGTGAATATTAAACAGCATGGTCCGTGAAGCATTAGTGTAATCAGTCACGTGTTTAGCACCATCAGTTAACTTCCAAACTAGCCAACTATCAATCGTGCCAAAAAGCAACTTTCCCTGTTCAGCTTTTTCTTGCGCGCCAGGTACATGATCAAGAATCCAGCGAATCTTAGTTGCACTGAAGTATGGGTCAATAATTAAGCCTGTTTTTTGACGAATTTCATCACTATAGCCTTCTTTTTTTAATTTTTCAGCTAATTCTGTTGTCTGCCGTGACTGCCAAACGATTGCATGATAAATTGGCTCACCTGTATCCTTGTCCCAAACAACGGTCGTTTCACGTTGGTTGGTAATGCCAATTGCGGCAATTTGATTAGGCCAAATGCCCGAATTAATAAAAGCATTGGCAATTGTTGTTTGGACCGCCATCCAGATTTTATTAGCGTCATGTTCAACCCAGCCAGGCTCTGGGAAATATTGGTGAAATTCTTTTTGGGCAGAAGCAACTTCACGTCCATCATGGTCAAAAATAATTGCTCTAGTAGAGGTGGTTCCTTCATCGATTGCTAAAATATATTTTTCTGTCATAGTTATTCTCTTTTCTGCAAAAGCGCTTTCTTATAATATTACTGTTTTTCTAATGCAGATTCTAGCAGTTAATGTAATAGATACGGTATAATTTTTATAAGGATTTTTTAAGGAGGGCATTTTAATGGAAAAAAATCAAAAAATTGCGGTAACAATTGCGGGTAACGATAGTGATGGTAGTGCAGGAATGCCAGCAGATTTGCATTCATTCTATGCACGGGGCGTTTATGGCATGGGGCTGATGACCGCGGCTGTAGCTGGTAATACAAAAGGAATTTTTGCCCAACAAATTATGCCGCTTGATTTTATCCAAAAGCAATTCGATGTGTTAAACGACGACTTCAAGATTAATGCGACTAAGACAGGGATGCTGGCTAACAAGGAAATTATCGATTGCGTTGCCGATAATCTTGAAAAATACGACATGGGTAAAATCGTGCTTGATCCCGTCATCATCACTAAGCACGGTGCCACCCTACTTGACGATGATGCCTACCAGACCTTCTTAGACAGATTATTGCCGCTAGCCGATGTAATTACGCCTAACTTTTATGAACAACAAAAGCTAACTGGCTTGAAGCTAAATAATAAGGAAGAAATTCACGCAGGCGCTAAAAAACTACAAGAGATGGGTGCTAAAAATGTCTTGATGAAGGGACGTCATGACTCAGATAATCAGACTGAAGTAACTGATATTTTGTTGACTGAAGATGGCGCATTTCACGAATTTACCAAGCCTTTCTTTAAGACTGATCGCGTGAATGGCACAGGTGATACTCTCTCCGCAGTTATTGCGGCAGAATTAGCTAAGGGAAAGTCTGTAATTGATGCTATAAAAATTGGTAAGGACTTTACTTACGCTGCAATTTCTCACCCAATTGATGTTGGTTCAAAATGGGGTCCGATCAATCACTTGGCTGCACAGGAAGAAAATAGATAGAAAAAATACCGAAGCTCAGATTTTGAACTTCGGTGTTTTTATGTCTGTTTTCAATTAAATCATTGCTGTGTAGAGATACAGTATTACACAAATAATGAACGCTATTACGTATCCCATGATTATGCTAATAACCCAATGAATATGATGATGTTGCATCCAAGTAGCTAGCCAGTCGCCCAGGACTAGACAATATGATCCTACCAGCCAGTAATTGATCTTTTTCTGGTTAATTGCTGGTAATGGCAAGATTAAGATTATTATCAGTGTTACAGCTAAAATGTATTTTAGAGCTTGATAAAGTTTGGGACTTAGTAATGATTCACGCATAGCTTCTCCCGTTATTATTGATATCTCCATCCTGCATATTTCCAATTACGAATTTTATAAACTCTACCTACCTTGTATGGATTTACTTGCCCTAGCATAGCGCCTACAAGTTTCTTAGCAATAAATGCAATTACTCCAGACGCAAGTCCCATTGTATGAACACCAGCGGCAGATCCTATTAAGCCTGAAATAATGCCGAAAGCAACACCGTAGCTTGCACTTCTAATCTTATTTAACATCGATTTTGACAAATAAAGATTAAAATTACCATTTCCATAGTACCTTACTCTAGTAACACCAGCCTGATGCTTTTTTACTAGCTCACCAGAAAAGCTTGTTCCATAAGCTTCAGTATCTTTTGCAGTAACTGCTAGATTCATTTTAAATTCAAATTGCTTCTCAACTTTTCGTTCTTCTGACGTATAATCATCTTGAATAAGATCACAAAACTCTACTAGATCAACTTGATGCTCAAGCAATATTTTAAATAAGCTCTCCGCATTTATGCGATTTTTGCCACTTTCAATCCTTGCGTAAAAAGGACGACTAAGGATCCCAGCACACATTTGATCCTGTGTTAGTCCTAATTTTATTCTTTCTTTGCGTAGTGCTTCTCCAATTTTCATAGCAATCCCCCTGTCCAATTTTAATAAAAATAGCACTTTATATTTTTTAGTCAATGAAAAAAGCAGCAATGAAATTAATCATTGCTGCAAAACTCCAATTATCAATAGTGATCCTTACATGAATATATAGTTATCATTGATTTATGACAATCATAGACGATCCGATTTTTCGAATCGATTCGTCTTGACCATAACCCTGATAGATTTCTCTTTAAGGGCTCAGGCTTACCAATACCTGTAAATGGATGTCTTTTCATATCTTTCACAAGATCGTTTATTCTTGATACCTTTTTATAATCACCATCGTCATACCAATACACATAGTCGTTCCAACCATCATCTGTCCATGCCACGATCATGATTTTGTTACCTGCTCAGGATCAATTAGTTCATGTTGCTTTATCGTGCCTTCACTAACTTGTTTACGCCCTCTTTCAATCTTGTCCATTAGGTATTGATTAGATTGAATTTCTAATGTTTCAACCAAGGCATCATAATCTTCTTTACCTAATACAACCACATTATCCTCTGGTTCTTTATTGGTTACGATCAAAGGTTCACTATCATCATTGACTTGCTTAAAATAATGCTTTAAATTTTTACGAAAATTACTGTAATTAACCGCATCCATAGACTAATCCCTCCTTATATTGTACAACTTATTGTACTATATTTTTACTTATATTACTACCAAAAGCAATAATCGTAAATGGTTGAAAAAATGATTAACCATGGGACAGTTCAATTAGAGACACATTGTGGTGATCATTTGACCGCTCTTCTTTACAAAAAAAGCAATGATCTAGTCGACCACTGCTATTTATTTACTTCTTTTTCTCAATCACAAAATAATATCCTGCTGTCAAAATTTGAGCAACTCCCTCAAGTACAATCGCCCAATCTGCACCAAAACGCGCTACAATCAGCCCGCCTAAAAATGAGCCAATCGGAATCATCGATGATAGAATCGAGTCATTGATCGTCTCTATAGCATGAATAATCCCTATATGATATTATGTAGCTATTAACTATCTATTAACTATCATACAACTACAAAGGATAAAATTATGACTGAAAAAGCAGCAATTAACATCCGTGTTAATAAAGAAACTAAGCAAAACGCAGAGAAAGTATTAAACAAACTAGGCATCCCTATGTCAGTTGCAATTGACATGTACTTACGACAAATTGCATTAACTGACAGTATTCCTTTTGATCTGTCCTCAAAGAAAAGAGAAAATAAAAACGATCACGATACTGCAATGATGATCGCAGAAGCTACAGCTCAATATGAGGTCGCTAAGTCTAGCTGGGAAGACAAATTAGCTGAAATCACTCCTGATTGGATGAATATGAACAAGATGACCAAGGAACAACTTGAAGCAAGATTAGCTAAACATGCTCAAGATGCAAGAAATGGTAAAGGTATTGAGATTAGCAAAGCGTTTGATAAGTTAAATAAGGAGTTAGGAATATAAGCATTATGCCAAAATACATAATCAAAGTAACACCTAACGTAACTATAGCACTTAAAGAAATATACCAGTCTATTTTAAAAGTATCTCAATCTCCAAAAACTGCTCAAAATTATGTAGAAGATCTTGAGCAAACTATGCAAGCGTTAAATTATTTTCCAGAAAGATATAGAAAAACTCCTTCAAGAAAATACCGACGAGTTAATTTCAAAAAAATATGCTATATTCTACTTTATCGAAAACGATACTGTACACATTATTGATGTCATACTAGCTTCATCAAGTACAGTATTCAAATATTAATCCTTTGCCCCATTCTAGCTATTAAGCTATACTAGACAGAAGAAATTAAACAAACTAAGGGACAATAAAATGAGCGATAAATTAATTAGAATTGCATATCTCTACGAAGATTTGATGAACACTTATGGTGATTCTGGTGATGTTAAAATCTTGAGCTTTTTGCTAAAGCGTGAAGGCTACGACACTCAAGTTGATAATATTTCACTTGGTGACGAATTCAACGCCTTTGACTACGATTTCGTTTTCTTCGGCGGCGGCCAGGACTTTGAACAAACTGTTGTCGCTAAAGACTTACCACGTCACAAAGAAACACTTGATAAATACATCAATGATGACAAACCTATGCTCTGCATTTGTGGTGGTTACCAACTAATGGGTAGTTACTACAAGACTAATTCTGGCGTAACTATTCCAGGTTTGGATATTTTGCCACTACACACAGTCTTCAAGAGCGACAAGCGAATGATCGGTGACACCCGTTACATGACCGAATGGGGCGAGGTTAAGGCTTTTGAAAACCACTCTGGTCAAACTTACTTCGATAACAAGGACAAGTTGCATCCCCTCGGCGACATGATCGAAGGCTACGGCAACAACCCACAAGACCACGTCGAAGGCCTGCGCTATCGCAACTTTATTGGTTCATACTCACATGGTCCACTACTCAAGAACACTAATGTAGCTAATGCCATTATGAAAATGATTATCGCTTGGCACAAAGAGCGAGTTAGCGAAGCAGAAAAAGTTACAGAATAAAAAATAACCCAGTCAGAATTTTCTGACTGGGCTTTTTCGTCAAATTAATTTAAAACACGTTTAGCTGCTGATGGATAAAAGTAAGCACTTATAGATTGCTTTCTTACCCCTTGACTAGGAGTTGCAGCATGCACATATTGTCCATCGCCAACATAAATACCAACATGGTAAGGAGCTGAGGCAGAACCCCAGAACAACAAGTCGCCTTTCTTAAGATGACTTAACGAAACCTTTTTACCCTTAGTAACTTGACCATAAGTAGTTCTTGGTAAGGTCTTTTTAGCGGCTTTTTTATAAACGTATTGAGCTAAGCCAGAGCAGTCAAAGGCTGAAGGACCGGTAGCACCGTAAACGTAACTTTTGCCAACTTGTTCTTTAGCAAGTTGGACTACGGCGTTACGTTTTTCTGTTTTGCTTTGACTAGCTGCTTGGACAGTTTGCGTTTGAAGTGGGACATTAATGAATGAAATTCCTGTAAAAAATACTGACAAAACTGTGGCAAACTTAACTAAACTACGTTTAAAACTCAATTTATTTCTCCTTAACACTTCTTATCTTTCAATGTTTTCTATATTACCGGAGAAATATTACAGCCTTGTTTTAAAATGACTACTATAAAATTAAGCAATGTAACAAAATCTGCTATTTCTTGTAAATTTTGCTTAACTTGAAAAACACTATAATTTTCTATATGCTTAATACATTAATTTAGGAGTTTTTTATTATGGATAAGATAGATAGTTATGTACGCCACTTTTTAATATTAATCGCGCTAATTTTAGGACTTTCACTCGTTTCAGAACTGCGCGAAATTATTGCCTATGACTCATCTACCATTGGCATTATCTCTTTAACTACTGCCATTATCTGCACTTTTGCCTCAGGTATTACATTGCAATTTCACAAGCTTAACTGGCTTACGATCAGTCTAATCTTAATTCTTTCTGCAATCGTAATTCTATTCTGGTTCAAGACCTATACTTTTGGTCTCGTTGTCAGCATTTTTCTGATTTATAACATCATTGTATTTTTGGTTTGTGTTACTAATCTAATTTTTCAAAAGAAGGTTGAATAGTTAGCTTCTATATCAGTCGTTGATCTCTATAAAAACTTCAGCTTAAATTGTCTATCTTTATGAAAAACATAAAATTAGGAAGGAATAATTATGACTAGCATTATTGTGTTTATCGCTGTTATAATTATGGCGATATTCACAGGAATTAACGTCTATAAAATTATCAACTCATGCGTAACCTATAAAAAATATTATCCTTATCGTAAATTGGTAATGGTCACTCTAATTAGTCTCCCATGGATATTTTTAGTCTTTCCTTTTACTCTAGATTGGAGTACCTATATGAAAAGCATAGACATTGTCTGCATGTGTAAGATATACCGGTAGTACTTTTTTGTCTATATTAAGATTGGTATAGCCGCGAAAGGGGTAATAAAGCTGTCTGATCATGAAATCTTGTGGAATTCTATTTTTGGCTTCTATTACAAGTAAATTATTTAAATTTTCAAAGCCCGCATCGATTTCTACCTGGCTATTATGAACGCTAAACGAATAAGGACTTTTAGAATCTTTTAAATCTATTCGGTACTTTAATTCTCCCGATTTGAGACGACCTGTTATAGTGCTTATAGCAGACGGCTCACCGTCATTAGTCCCCATGATCATGTCTATCATACCAGTCATTTGGGCGATGTTTAAAGCAACAGCTTCTGATGTTACTGGGAAATGATCAAATGAATGTATCCATTCAGGCATTTTAACACTAATAGGTTTGACTTCTTCATATTCAAGCTTTTTGTATGCTTTAAATTTTCCGATTACATAGGTTCCACGACTATCAGGCAGTACAGACAAGCCATTCTCTCGAAAAACTTTAGGACGAGCATCTGACCAGTCAAATTTAGTCATCAGTCTTGGTTCACGGAATTCTTTAATTTGCTCTGCCTTTAGCTTACATACACCATTTTGGTCTATTTCATTCAAGATATCATATTTTGCAAATAAGTGATTCCAGGCAATGTCTAGTTTATTACTTTTATCCATTGACGTCCCCCTACCTAATTACCTGTTTTGTAATTCATGATCAATACTTCATCAACTCGGCCACGCCCAGCACTATTCGAATTTATGTTCCTTGTAGCTGTAACGGTCCTAGTTGTTTCTTGATATTCTTTATACAGATCTTCGATCAACTGTACCTTGGAATTAGAAAGCATAGCATTAACACCCCGTTTTGTAAGTTCATTGAACACATCACGCAAACGTTCCTGTTCTTCTCTTCCAAAACCATTCAAGGTGTAACCAACAAAACTTTGTTTATCTTCTGATATGGGAGCATAAGAGGGATCTAAGTATACAAAGTCCCCCTTCTTGGCACTTTTAATAGCATCATAGTAATCACCATTAAATATAGTAGCGCTTGATCTATTTAAATATAGTGAAACTGCATGTAAAACTTCCTCATTAACAATAGCAGGATTCTTGTAGCGACCATAAGGAACGTTAATCTGACCTTGAGAATTTACACGAAATAAGCCATTAAATCCAGTTTTATTAAGATAAATGAATCTTGCAGCACGTTCTGTATTAGAGCGTTTTTGTAGTTCACCAGTACGATCCCAAGCACGCATTTGGTAATAGTAGTCACTACTGTTATTAAGCTCATGCTTTTTGAGTAAATGGATTAAAGAATCGACGTCATCTCTTACTACTAAGTAGGTATTGATTAATTCATCATTAAAGTCGTTAATTACGGGGTGTGGACATTGTATATTGAGTATTTACAATCTAAGTGCAACAGATTTTAAAAAATAAACCCATAGCGGGTAGAATATGTTTAACGACCAAATCAAACTATTCGAGGTAACCCGTTATGAGCTATATACATCTTACTATAAAAGAACGTGAAATGCTTATGTGTTTAAAGGCTAAAGGATTAACTATTCGTGCAATTGCCTTACACATGAAGCGTAGTCCAAGTACTATTTCTCGTGAATTAAAGCGTTGTTCTGGTAAATACTCTGCTAATACTGCTGAAAATGACTATCACTTAAAACGTCGTAATTGCCATAAACCACTGTTGCTAGATAGTCATCCACTATTGCGCCGTAAAATTGTTCATTATATTTTAGATTTACATTGGTCTCCTGAACAAATCGCTGCGCGATTTGCGAAAGAACATCAGTGGTGTGTTAGTTATAACACCATCTATCGTCATATTTACAAGCATAATTTAGGCGAACAGTATTCATCTCATGGTGATACCGGAATTAAACGACATTTAAGACATAAGCATCACACCCGTCATCCTAAAAATACCAGGAGGCATCGGGAAGCCCAGACAGATTATATTTCAATTCATGAGCGCCCTAAATTCATCAATGAGCGTCAGCGCATTGGTGATTGGGAAATAGATACTGTAATGGGGAAAACTGGACACTCTGTTCTTTTAACAGTCGTTGATCGTCTTAGTCGATTAGTATTGATCAAAAAGATCAATCACAAAGAAACAGCTGATGTTAATCAGGGCTTAGTTGATCTCTTAGGATCTATCCCTAAAGAATTTGTCCATTCATTGACTCCAGATCATGGGCGTGAATTTCTTAGCCTAAATGATATTCGAGAACGTTTAGGAGTAGCTATTTATTGGCCAGATCCATATTCACCAGAGGAAAGAGGAACTAATGAAAATACTAATGGCCTAATTAGGGAATACTTTCCTAAAAGAACTGATATTGATGACTATACAGATAAGGACGTCAGTTTCTGCCAACATCAGCTGAACCGGCGTCCTCGAAAAGTGTTAAATTATGAAACCCCATATGAAGTATTTTTTGAGAAATCGTTGCACTTGGTTTGACAATTCGTCATCCAAAAAAACAGCGCCCCCTCCCACGAATGGTTCGTAATAATCTTTAATCTTTGACGGCAAATAACGTTTTATTTCTGGTAATAATTGTCGCTTTCCCCCAGCCCATTTGACAAAAGGCTTAACTAAAGGATTTTTGTGTATTGTCATTGTATAAGTTCTCCTTCAGATTCTATTTTCCAATTTAAATACTAATTAAAAATGCGACTAACTTCCAGTAGCATCATTTTTAAGTATTTATTATTTTATGCCTGCTTTAGGGCCTCTAATCTATTCTGATTATCTCATGTAAACTGGTTCAATGCACATCGAATTTCTTTCGATACCTGATAAAAGTTGTCCGCTTGATCCCGGTATTCCGAGCAACATCTACATCACTCATGCCCGCCTGATAAAGCTTAAAAGCATGTTGCAAACGGGGATCATCTTTGGCATATTGGGGTTTGCGCCCATGATATTTACCCTGCTGCTTAGCTAAGGCAATCCCTTGCTGCTGGCGCTCAATGATTCGCTTACGTTCACTTTCGGCCTGATACTTATAGAGTTCAATAATCAAGTTGGTCATCAGTTGACGTAAATTTGGGTCAGCAATCCCTGTCATGGACGGTAAATTCAACACATCTAGGGTGGCACCCTTATTTTGAATGGAGTTCATGATCTTAGTCAAATCATGGTTGTTTCTGCCTAAGCGATCTAATTCAGTGACCAGGACAATATCTCCCTCACGAATATAGGCCAGCATTTTTTGCAGTTCTGGCCGATTAGTGCTAGCCCCACTTAATTTATCCGTAAATAATTTATCAACGTCTTTTAAAGCCGCTAACTGTCGATCTAAATGTTGCTCCTTGGAACTCACACGCGCATAACCGATTTTAGCCATTTCCAATTCTCCTTTTGGACAGTTCTAATGAACACTTGTAATTCCTAGTATAGCACAGAAATAAAAAAGGCCAATAGGGTATACCCTAATGACCTTTTTTGATCTATCAGCTGACGTCAACTTTCATCTGGTAAAAAGCCGTGTTCGACAATCAATAACTGGCGTGCCATCGTCTCAAACACGGACTGCAGATCTTCAAACTTGCGATAATGGCCACTGGCAATGAGTCTGGTGGTGACCGCCGTTTGTTGGGCGATTAAGGCAGAAACTACACCGAAAACGTCATCGACTGACAGGCCCTCACGACGAGGCAGCTGTTCAATTTTCTCGCGAAAAATGCGATCGATTTCAGCGGATATGGCAGTTGTTTCTTGCTGCACTTGTTGTCGCAACGGTTCGGGAAAATGCGGTAAATCAGCATAGGCTTGCATCATCAAGCGGTATTCAGCTGGGAATTTGAATTGTAGTTTCAACTCATACTTAACTACAGTGGTCATCATGGCAGCCAAGCCAGGGGCATTCTGCCACTTTTTGGGGTCCATGTGATCATAAATTCGATGATAGGCATATTTGAAAGCGTCAAGATACAGCGCTTGTTTATTGCCAAAATAATGGAAGAGCAAGCCCTTAGATACTTGTGCTTGGTTGGCAATCTGATCGGTTTTGCTCTTGATGAAGCCTTGCTGGCCGAAAATTTCCGTCGCTGTTTTGAGGATTCGGGTGACCTTTTCAGGATCTGTCACAACATTTTTCATAGGCTCAAATCCTGACGGCGATAACCAGCAATGCCAAGAATAAATAATACTATAGCGCTAACAACCATCACGATTAGCCATGTTTGATCAACGTTTTCAACCGGTACATTGGCAATCCAGCCAAAAGGTGTGAAGTTGCCTGCGTGTTTTGGCAAATCAAACAATCCCCGGAAAATTTGAACGATCAGACCGGCTCCCATATACAGCCAGAATAGACTGCTTAAGCGTGGCCACAGACCGACTAGTGCGATGCCAAGGGCGATAAACGATATCACAGCCGGAACGCTAGCCACGAATAGGCGACCGAGGTACTTGAGCGGCAACGGGTGACTGAGAACAGTGTTCCCAGTGAAGAACAAGGCCAGCAGCCCAGCAGAAAGGACGAACACGCCTGCCAGCAGACCAAAGCAATAGTAGCTGACACTGATCGTGGTTCGCGTTGGCTTTTCGGCATGAATGACGCTCAAGTAACCAAGGTTGTCATCGCGTTTGAGTCGGAATGCCACTTGGACGCCAGCAGTCACGGCTAATGCGACGAAAATGCCGAGATACATGCCTAAGAATGACAGGACCATGGTCTGATTGGCAGCGTTGATTTGGCCAACATCTAGTATTTTACGATAAAGCGGATTCGTTTTAAGAATGTCGCCAACGCTGCCGAGCACACTACCCATGACGCCGCCAAACACCACGGCGCCGATTAACCACCCAGCAAATAATCTGCGCTCAGTTCGCCACAGTAAGGCAGGGATCGAGCGAAGCCAGCCGGCAGCTTTGGCTCGGCCGGTGCGTTCAGCAATAATCCCGGCGCCCAGATCGCGGTTGCGGGCAATCATGGTGGCGCTGGCCGCAAGCAGAATGCTGACCAGTAAGGCCAAACCTAAAGCCCAGACGTTGTTATCAGTATAGAAGTTTGCTTTTTCGAACCAACCAATTGGTGATAACCACGTCAGATTTTGATGCTGGATATCGGTGACCAGCCGAACCAAATAAGCGGCAGTCAGCACCATGTAGCTCAACATATTGGCTGTATGTGTGTTATTGGTTAGTTGCGCGAATAGCAACGCAATGGCTCCGAATAGCAAGTTGGCGATCACCATCCCCAGTGAAAACAGGAAGTCACCGTACAAGTCAGTACCACCCATGTTGACAGCGGCCAACGAGACAAAATAGAGGATACCCATTATGGCACTGTCGATGAGAAGCTCAAGCGAAGCGGCGGTGATGGCAGCCGTTCGCCCAACATTGCGAGCGCGAACCATTTCGAGCAAGCCACTTTCTTCTTGACCGAGGGTGTTGCGAATCATCAGCGGCATAACCCATAAGGCCTGCAAAATAATCATGAAGACGACCATCACACCAGCAAACACAATCGCTGTGTTATACGTGTCCACCTTTGGCATCGCGCCAAACATTGCCGCCATGCCCGGCGCTTGCAGCATTTTGACAATCTCTTTAGAGCCCGAGGCCCCGCCTGCAAAGTCTGCTTCCAATTTGCCAGCACCACTGGCAATCATCATGATCAAAATGACAAGCCAGATGAGTGAAAATTTTAGATTTTGTTTGAGGTTTGCCCGAAGCAGATAACCTGCGTTCCGATTACTGTGCCGCATGAGTCTCACCTTGCTTTCCATAATAACGCAGGAATAAATCTTCCAGCGTTGGCGGCGTTGATTGCATGTCGACCACGGTGTTGGCGGCCAGTGTGGTCATGATGGTGCCAAGCGCGTCTCGATCAGCGGTGAAAACCGCCTTGGTGTGCTCGGAATCGCGATAAGTGAGGTCGTGAACGCCAGCTTGCTTTGCCAAAGCAGTCATTGGGGTAGCGGTGGTGACTTCAATTTTGATCCGCGATAGATGCCGTAATTGATCAAGATTGCGGCTCTCAATCACACTACCATCACGGATGATAACAATTGAATCACACATTCGCTCGACTTCGGACAAAATGTGGCTTGATAGCAGCACACTTTTACCGGCTCTTTTCAGTTTTAAAACTTCTTGCTGGAAAGTCTGTTCATTTAATGGATCAAGCCCAGAAGTGGGTTCATCAAAAATATACAAATCGGCATCTTGCGACAACGCAGCAATTAACGCTACTTTTTGACGATTGCCTTTTGAATAGGTACGAGCTTTTTTCTTCGGATCAAATTCAAAGGCCTTGATTAGTTCATCGGTCTTTTGATTATGCTGGCGGCCATTTAAACGTAGCAATAGGTCGATAATTTCGCCGCCAGAAAGATTTGGCCATAAATAAACGTCCCCAGGAATATAGGCGATGCGTGGATGAATCGCCGCATCATCCCGCCAGGCATCTTTGCCGAAGACGGTCGCTGAGCCGCCACTCTTTTTTAATAAGCCTAAAATAACTCGAATGGTCGTGGATTTGCCGGCCCCACTAGGTCCTAGAAAACCCAGAACCTGACCGGGTGCCAACGTGAAACTGACATCTTTTAATGCGGCAAACTTGCCAAAGTTTTTTTGAAGATGGTCAAGTTCGATAATAGCTGTTGTCATTTTTGTCTTCCTCCTTAAGGTCAAACTTGAAACACGTTTTAATATGTCGGTATCTGATCAACCTTTTACAGTATAGTCGCGATTGACTGACGAGTCAACGGATTATTGACTCGTCAGTCAATTTTTTTGTGACGCCGGATTTACAATGTAAGTGCAACACCTAAATAACTAGACCAAAAAGGCCATGAAGCCTTAAACTTATAAGTGACAAAACCAATAAGTTAGGACGGACTTCATGACCCAATCTAAAGATACCATCAAAAAATCTTAGAAACTGTTTAGTATCTTTTGAGAAGTAACCTGATAAAAGCTAACGAAACCATCATGAGACTAGTGTTGAGCTTACGCTCACAGTTACGCCATAAACGATGATAATTTCCCAACCAACTAAATGAACGTTCAATGAGCCACCGTTGGGGGATAACCGAAAATTGGTGTAACTCATTTCTTTTAACGACGATTACCTTGGCTGAGGTTAAACTGCTAATCTCATTGGCAAAATTTTGGCCGGTATAACCACTATCAACCATCATGGTTCGAACCAATTTAAACTGCTCTAAATTAAGGGTGACGAGTGCAATCGCCCCGTCACGATCAGCGATGTTAGCCCGGGTAATATGGATAGCTTGCGGGAATCCATTGATGTCGACGGCTAAATGGCGCTTAATGCCGGAAATTTTCTTGCCACCATCGTAACCCTTATTTTCAGCGGTAGCGGTGTTCTTAATGCTTTGGGCATCTAAAATGACGAACGAAGTTCGGGCTGACCGCCCTTGCCTTAATCGTCGATCAGCGACAATTTTTTTAAAACCTGAGTTAATAAAGCTGGTTTATCAGGGGTGGGGGCTTTTGACCAACTCATCCAATAGTAGTAAACGGTGGACCACTTTGGATAATCAGCCGGCAAATCACGCCAAGTACAGCCATTTTTAAGGACATAGAGCATGGCACAGAAGATATCATAAGGATCAATGTGTTTTGGGTGAGTTCGTTTTCTTGAAGCTTCCAGATCCTGACGGATCAAATCGAATTGTTGCCGAGAAATATCGCTTTGGTAATGATGACTAAAATGTTGCATATAGTAAGAAATAATTAACTAAATTAGATCATATTATTAGTCTTGATGTAATAATATGATCTTTTTATTTTCTTTTCGCCTATTTATTGAATACATATGATATAATATTAGTTAAGGAGGTGAAACTATGAAAGCTAATCAAGTAATGGAAATACTTCAAATTAGCCGCTCAACTTTGAAGCGTTATCGTGAAAAAGGTTTTATTAAAGCTGTTCAAAAGCCAACAGGTCAATTTGAGTTTGACGATGATTCGGTTTGGTTGTTTAAAAATAAACATACTCCTCGTCAGACTATTCTCTATGGTCGTGTTTCTACTTATAAGCAAAAACATGATTTAGCTAATCAAATGCAAGAATTACGTGATTTCGCTGAAAATAAAGGCTATCATGTCGATAATTCCTTTTCAGATATTGCCAGTGGCATCTCTTTTAAAAATCGAAAACAGTTCTTTAAATTATTAGACTTAGTTTTGGCAGGCAAAGTTGAAAGAGTAATCATTACTCATCAAGATAGATTGAGTCGTGTAGGGTTTGAGCTATTTGAATACTTGTTTAAAAACTACGGGACAGCGATTGAAACTATCTCAAATGAGCTGAATCCTAAGACTGATGAAGAAGAGCTGTTTGAAGAAATTATCAGCCTACTGCATTGCTTCTCTATGAGAGAATATTCTCATAGACGAGTGGAACGTAAGCTTATAGAAAGCACCTTAAATCAGAAAGGCGGTGAAAAAGATGGCAAAAAAGAATAAGCAAGTTCCTAGAAATGATCTGCAATATGAGCAATTAGCCAGTGAATATCTGATTAAAGCTAATCCGAAGCTTGATGAGTATTCTTTAGTAGCACACAATTTGTACAACCGTGCCCTTTTTGACTTAAGACAAGGTTTCTTTAAGAAAAGATATATTAAAGGCTATAGTCAACTCGATCAAATATTTAAAGAGCGTTATCAAAAGCGTGAGTTAATGCTTTATCATAGCTTAGGCTATGTCCAATCGGCACAACAGACTTTAAGAGAGGTCACAACTGTTTGGCAGGCATTCTTTAAAGCGCTGAAAGCCTACAAAGCTAATCCTAGTAAGTTTAGCGGAAAACCAAGATTGCCCCGTTATTTACGGGACAAACGCCATACCTTCTTTGTGACTAATCAGAACGCTAAAGTTAAAGATGGCTATTTGATTGTTCCAAAATTGGATTTAAAGCTAAAACTTGCGCCTAATATTGAAAAAATTGGACGCGTTGCTTTTAAACCTGTCGCTAATGGTTATAAAGTAATTGTTCCATATAAAGCCAATAAAGAAATTAAATACTTACCAGATAACGGTAAATATATTGGGATTGATCCTGGAATTGATAATGCTTTTGCTTGCGCTTCTAACACTGGTAATCGTCCACTACTCATTAACGGTCGTGGAATTAAGTCGGTTAACCAGTATTATAATAAAAAGCGTGCTGAATTAAGACAGCTTCAAGCTAGACACCATCAGCTTGAACGAATAATTAATACCAAACAAGGTAAGAAAGTTGTCTATCAAGATACCCAAGCCATGAAGAAAATTACCGCTTGGCGCAATGACAAAATTAGGCAATTTGCCCACAAAGCATCTAAACGTATCGTGGATTATGCGTTAAACTGTGAGGCAAACACAATTGTCATTGGTAAGAACAAATCATGGAAAAGAAGTTCAAATATGGGGAAAAGAAATAATCAAAACTTTATTGGGATTCCTCACCAGGTGATGATCGACATGATTAAGTACAAGGCTAATTTAGCAGGAATTACTGTTATTCAAACTAACGAAAGTTACACTAGTCAAACTAGTAGTTTAGATCATGAACAGCCTTGTTGGGAAAACGGCAATAAAAGCAGAAAGCGACAAGGTAAAAGCCCTGTTAACAGACGAATTAAACGTGGTTTGTTTAAAGCTAATGATGACCGCTTAATCAATGCGGATATTAACGGAGCTTTGCAAATAATTAGAAAAGTATTCTCGAATTTCCAAGTGAATGACGAGATAGCGGGCGTAGTGTTACGTCCAGTTAAATGGAGTCCTAAGTTTTAGGGCACTACTTAGCAAAGGAAATATAAATCTTATCCAAGTTTATCGGTTGACGCTTTTGTAAAGTTGTCCTTATAGTTTCTAAGCTAGCAAAAGTTTGGGAGTGTGCTAAAAAGGTTGAAAGCAGATATTAATAAACGAAGATAAGATAGGAAAATGTATTCAAATAAAATAAAGTGGATATATTTAACCAATATTTTCTAACATTGATATCAAGATGCAAAACAATTATCGACATCACAGGAACAACAATGGACACTAAAATTTTAACAGCAATCATCTTAATTATCGTAGTAATTGTACTAGCCTACTCACCATTTTATAAAAAATATCAACTATTTTACTTGAATAAAGTAGGCTATTGGGATATTCTAATTCAATTCCTAGTAATCGCAGGTATCAACTTATTCATTGGATTAAAATACGGTCTAGGTGCCCTGTTTCTATTGATTGTTCCCGTTCCACTAGACATTATTTTCTTAATCTCAATGATTTATTCTTACCTTAAAATTAGAAAAATGAAACGCAAATAGCTCTTAAAAAACGAAGCAAATTAATGCTCCGTTTTTTGCTTGATCTTATTTTTCTTCTGTTTCGGCGTCAAATTCAAAGCCATCGCTGCCACAACCACAAGGATTGAACCAACCCAATCCATTGGCATCATTACTAACCCAAAGAAAAGGACAGAACCAACTGTAGCTGAAAATGGCTCAAAGGCATCCAATAAACTTACAGTTGATGGAATTACATACCGCAGCGCGTTTGCCATAATTTGAAACGGAATAATCGTCCCAATTACAATAACTGCCGCAGTATACAGCCAAACTTCAGGCTTATTGGGAACTGCATGAAATTGCGGATCAATTATCAATAAACTGATTCCAGCAAAAATCATCCCCCAACCTGTTACAACCATACTAGAAACTTTTTTAACAATGTTAACTGGAATCAAAGTATAAGCAGCCTCACCAAAAGCGGATAAAATGCCCCAAAATAGTGCAACTGGCGTAATGGCCAAACGATTAAATTGACCATGAGTTGACAATAAAAACACGCCTAAAAAAGCACATAACGCCGCTATGATATCCAATCTACGCATAACTTGCTTATGCGTGATAGCTAAATATCCTAATACAAAAAATGGTCCAATAAATTGCAAGATTGTCGCAATCGAAGCATTAGCCACTTGAATACACATAAAATAAAATAGCTGCACTGGCAATAATCCAAATATGCCATAGGCTATAATAACCAAAACATTGTGCTTATTTTTCAACGTAGCTATTGGCTTTTGCTTTAAAAATCCTGAGGCAATTAATAAAACTGCTCCTGAAATAATCAACCTGACTTGGGTTAACCACATTGGTGTTAATTTAGGACTAATATCAAACAATCCTTTAGCGAATAATCCTGACACACCCCACATTACAGCTGCCATTGCTGCTAGAAATGTCCACAATCTTCGTGTTTTTGCTGGTACCATCTCGTTCACCTTTTTCTTTCTCATTCACCTAATAATTAAACCACAAAAATAAGGATACTTACTGGGCATCCTCAACTTTATTGATGAGTTTTTTAACTTTCTTTTTCTTAGGTGAAATATTCAAGGCCATAGCTGCCAGCACAACTAAAATCGAACCAATCCAGTCCATTGGGGTCATCACCAAACCAAAGCAAATAACTGAACCAACGGTTGCAGAAAAAGGCTCAAAAGCATCTAGCAAACTTGCCGTTGATGCCTTGATAAAGCGCAGCGAATTAGTCATTAATTGGAATGGAATCAGGGTTCCAATCACAATCACTGCCACCACATCTAGCCATACATGTGGCGTATTCGGAATATGCGGCATCTGTGGGTGCACAATCATTAAGCAAATTCCCGCTGACAGCAATCCCCAACCTGTAACGACTAAACTAGAAACTCGCTTCAACACACTGATTGGAATTAATGTATTGGTCGCAACTCCAACAGCTGAAAGCAAACCCCAGAATAGAACGCTAGGCGTTAAAGCAAAGTGATTAAAACGCCCATGTGTCGCCAACAATACTACGCCAATAAAGGCACAGATGGCAGCAAGCACATCTATTCGCCGCATTACTTGCTTATGCGTTACAGCTAGGTAGCCCATTACAAAAAAGGGACCAACAAATTGTAAAATCGTGGCAATCGAAGCATTAGCTTGTTGTACTACAATAAAGTAAAACAATTGGACTGGTAATAAACCAAAAATCCCATATGCGATAATCGTCCACGCGTCATGCTTATTTTTCATTGTAGCGAATGGCTTTTGCTTTAATACGCCAGCTACAATTAACAAAATAATGCCTGAAGTTACCATTCTAATCTGTGATAGCCACATTGGTGTAATGTCAGGACTAGTATTAAATAGACTCTTAGCAAATAGACCTGATATTCCCCACATTACGCAAGCTAATCCAGCTAAAAAGGCCCACAGGCGCCGTTGTTTTTGTGTAACCATTCTTTTTAATCCCCAACTTTTCTAAAACTAACATACTCTATCATAACAAAAACGGGCTAGCTTGAACTAGTCCGTTAATTTTTTATTCATCGTTTTTCTTAATTGGGTTTCTGCTAGGCATTAGCTGCATGAATGTAGCAACAATAATTAAAAAGCCACCAAACATGTCCATTGGGCCAAAGTCCGCATGAAGCAGTGAAACTGACAGGATCGTTGCAATCAGTGGCTCGAAGGCTCCAAGCATCCCTACCGTACTTGGTTCAATATACTGCACACTAGATAAGTACATTGTATAAGCTAACAATGTTCCACCAATAATAATATAAACAATTACCCAATCATCAACTGGTGCAAGTTTTGGCATTGGTTGAGTGAAGTAAATTGGTAAAAAGGCAATGCCTGCAACCAACATTGCTGCGCCGATTACTGGAATCGGCCCATACTTTTTGAATAATTTCCCAGGTAATACTGTATTAATCGCTTCAGAAAAAGCCGCAATTAAGCCCCAGAAACAAGCAAGCGGTGATAAAGCAAGTTGATCGAATCTGCCACCTATAGCCAAGATGAAGGTTCCTACAACTGCTACCACAATTGAAATCGCATCAATTCTTCGTGGCCACATCTTACTTCTCAATGAAGAATATATAATTATGAAAACTGGCGCTAAAAATTGAATCATCGTACCCGATGCACCCCAAAAACAGGAACCGACAACAGCTAAAGTCAATCCTTTATAACGCTGATTCACATTCACACATCCTTTAGATTAATGTTTTTCATTGTAACATGGGCTAAAGGAAAGGTTCAATGCTTCTAAAGTTGATTTAATCTATATAACGTATAACCTGACACGCTAGCCAATAAGCCGATTGTAAAAAGCAACCAAGATTCTGGATGAAAGGCAATTAAAACAAGTGAAAGAAAGCCTGCTGCTAAACTGGAATTGCGTTCCATTCGCTTTTTGCCAAAAAGCAGACCACACATAATGCCAAACATAGTTAGCACATAAAATGAGTCAACTAACAGTAACAAATTCTCAATAATTGCTAGATCACTTGGCTTTACTTTTACACTCAAATCAGTAAAAATCTGAGCACAGCCAAAAAATACCATCACAAATGCAGCTAAGATCGTGATAAAGCTAATCGTACGAAAAACTGACTTCACCTTTTGAGTTGGCGTTTCATCGATAAAGGTTTTTAAGAAAAACTCGTGATCTTTTTTTGCTACTACAGCTCTGCCCGTCTTCTTGTCATACCAGTTCAATAGACCAGAACCAATTAGCATAATAGCAATCACAGCAAACTGGATGACAATTAAACGCATGAAAATTGGAAAGGCATAGATTACCGTCAATAACAAAATTACTACATAGATCAGCTCTGCATAAAGAAAGAAATGCAGACGCTGTTTATTTTTGAAAATAGTTTGGAATGTTTTTGAATTAGGATCTTGCATAAGACTTCTCCCCACTAAATCTTATTACGAAAACTCAACCAGAAATTTGCCCCACTGAGAATCAAGCCAATAACAGTAGCTACTTGCATGCTTGGCTGCATGAAAAGCAAGATCAGTGATAAAACAACAGTTAAAACGCTAGACGCACGAATTAATTTACGATTTCCACCTAAAATACCGACCTCCACACAAAAGAGTAGAACAACATATAGGCCATCACCAATCAGCCAAACATTTTCAAAGAGATTGGCAAAATTACCGGTAAGCGGCTTAGCCAAAATGTCAGTCCAAAGCTGACGTGCAAAAGCAATACTTAAACCGATATTTGCCCAAAAGAGCAAGAATTCAAATAAGCGAAGAAATACGTTTTTAGTAAATCTAATACTAGTCAGTGTTTCCCAGAATGTATCGTGTTTTTTAATCACTATCCTTCGATCAAGAAAGGCACCAATTGAATAATAAATCAGAATTGCAATCCCTTGAAATGCAATCAAATGCATAAAAACTTTAAAGTCAAACATCAATGTGAATAGTAAAACTACTACATAAACTAACTCAAAATATAATACACAGCGACTAAACTTTCGCTCGCTAAGCCAGTGCTTCAATTCTCTTTTATTCATATGATCACTAATATTGCCATTCATATTCTCACCCTCTTTTAATAATTATCTAATTATGCAAAAATTGTATAATGATTTCAAAATTTTGTCTAGTCCTTTTATAATTGATTTAGTAAATATTTTTCGAGGTAAATTATGAATTATCCCATTTTAATTACTATTTTGATCTTCTTGCTGTGCTTTGGCCGATTCATTTGGATCATTACTCACGAACGTCGTTCCTTACGCGCTGGAGTTAGCTTAGTTATCACCTTATTTAGTTTTTTATTTTTAGGTGTAGTCATTCTGGTTAATATCGCTGACCTTGATCCACATTACAAAGACTGGATTTTGCCATTATTTGTGATTGCGCTATTTGCTGTGATGGCTGGAACGATTATCTTTGCATTAACTTTGATCATTATGTTTTTCTACGATGGCATTAAAATCATTATCAAAGAAGGAAACCGCTGGACAAATTATCTTTCTCTGGGCATGGGGATTTCCATTATCTTCTTCCTATTTTTATATCCTCTTGTGGGACGAATTAGTCATGATAGCTGGTTAAAGTATCCCTATATTTTTCTATGGCTAGTCATCATCTACTTAGTCACTATCATGATGATGTATACTTTAACTTCTTGGATTAATTTAATTAATTGGCACATGCCGCACTTAGACTACATCGTAGTGTTAGGCGCCGGCATTATGGGAACAAAGGTAACACCACTTCTGGCAGCAAGAATTTCCCGGGGAATAGAAACTTATCACAAAAATCCTGGCTCTAAGTTAATCATGTCTGGTGGTCAAGGACCTGGTGAAGACATTCCTGAAGCAGTTGCTATGGCTGAATATGCTGAAAAATTGGGTATTAATAAAAACGATATTATTATAGAAAATAAATCCAAAACTACCCAGCAGAACTTGCAATTCTCACATGCACTGATGAAACCAAATAGTCGCTTCTGTATTGTAACCAGCTCCTACCATGTGTATCGCGCTCTGGTTTTAGCTAAACGTCAAGGACTCAAGTGTACTGGTTATGGTGCCAAAACTAAGTGGTATTTTACTTTAAATGCTTTTGTGCGTGAATTCATTGCATATCTGGTAATTACTAAGAAAATGCAATTGACTATCATCGGTTTTCTAGCAGCTATCATGATTGCTGCTGCCGCATTTCATTTTTAATTTATTGTGTTAAGTTGAGAACTTAGCGTTTTTTATTGATTTATCTTTTAATTTTTTTCGAAAATTGCAATTTCAAATTGAACACTTTTGAAAGAAGATTAAATTCTGTATATTGAATCTAATCTTCTTTCAAATAGTTCATCTGGAGTATGGTAGCTCAATACTTTTCTAGGTAGATCATTAATCCAGAGCTCAATTGAGAAGATGTCATCCAAGCTATAATTCTTAACATACTCACCTTTAGGAATAAAGCGTCTAATTAAACGATTATGACATTCAACCCCGCCTTTATCACAAGAAGTATAAGGATGAGCATAGTAGACTAAAGTGTTTGAGATATCCTCAAGCTGGGAAAGATCCGCAAATTCAGAACCGTTGTCTGTAGTTACCGTTTTAAAGACTTCATTCCAATGTTCTTGATATTGAGCCTTCAAGTTGTTAAAGGCCGTCATTACGCTGCCAGCTGTCTTGTCAGGAATTGGAACTATCATGAACTTACGGGTCATTCGCTCATACAAGGTCAGCAGAACTTCATCGTCTTTGGTTTTATGCCCTAAGACCAGATCACATTCCCAGTGACCGAACTCTTTGCGCTGATCAATATATTTGGGCCTGTCTTCAATACTGCGGCCAAGTTTCTTTTTATTTGCACGAATACGCTTGGTTTTGGTATTGCGGGTAAGTTTTTCTGGCAGATCAGTATTTTGAATCTGGAGAAGGCCTGAATCTACGTAGCGGTAAAGAGTTCTGGTGCAGACAATCTGATTCCTGGTAAACAGTCCCGTTGCCAGGGAGCGGCCAACACAGGCATCCAAAGACCAGCCAGAGTTAAAGAAATGTTCTTGCACATAATCAATGAAGTGCTTCTTAAGCAGATAGTGCGGCTTACGTCCAGAATTCAAGCGGTGACGATTATAAGCCTCTTGACCAGCTTTAGCGTGATAGCGTTTGACATTGCCGTTATACAAAGTGACAGTACCGCGATCTATTTCATATTTGATCGTACTAGGAGAGCAGTTAAGCTTGCGTGCAATAGCACGCATGGAATAGCCTTCTTTGCGCAAAGTTTGGATTTCAACTCTGTTTTCAAAAGAAAGATGCTTGCCTTTAGTATGAGTGTCTGTGATAGAATGTAATAAGTTCATTTGAATCTCTTTTCTAGAAGTTTTTGTGGTTAATTACATTCTATCAAAGAGTCCAAATGGACTTTTTTTAATATTTGAACGAAGTGTTCAATTTGATTTTACAATCCGCCTAAAAATTTATTTCAAGAAAATAAAAAGACGGGCGTTGGCTCGTCTTTTTTGTTTGGATTGTTATTTGAGAGAAAATTTCTATTTAAACAAAAATATCCTTAAAATCAGCTACCACGTCTTTATTCTTTCTGCCAGGAATAACAGCGTAAATCAAAGTGGAGATGCTTGTCGGAGTATCAAAGGCCTCCTGCCACATTTTTGCGACTTCTTTTGCGTTAAAGCCAAAAACTCCTGCACCCCAGCCTTTGACCACTTGATTTATCTTAGTAAAGACTAATGATAGAGTTTGAGCAACTGCTTTATGGCGACTCAACAATTCTCTAATCTTGTCATAAAGCTTGGCTTTACGGTCGTCTCCCGGCTTTGCTTGCCAGTTTTCGCCCGTTTTCCAGAAGGTAAAGCCTAGGAAATTGCTCTTCGTTGGTCTAACTACTTTAGTTTTAGTAGTGTTAACTTTTAAGAACAGTTTTCTTTCTAGCCATGATGTAATTGACTTCATCACGCGCTTAGCCGATTTACCACTCTTGACGAAGATATTGCAGTCATCGACATAGCGAACAAAGCGCAAGCCTCTTTGTTCCAATTCCTTGTCCATTTTATCTAAATAGATATTGGATAGGATTGGCGAGAGCGGTCCACCTTGCGGTACGCCAAACTTTCATTGGACTAAATGAATGTCATGCCCGACACACTTCAAAAAGCCACGCTGTTGAGCGTGGCTTTATATATTTTCTCTATTTTCCACTCAAATTAAGTGCAATTTGAGAAATCAAAGTATCCATGAAATACATACCGAAAAAGACAAATAATGCCACAATTAAGATCTTCCATGAAATCTTTGATAAATCCTTCAATCTATGAGTTACTGAAATTCCGGCAAAGGCTAATACCGATGTAGTTAATGATAAAAAATCTACTGCATTAATTACACGAACACAATATGGACTAAGCAAACAGAAAACTAATGAAACGATAGACACCCAGCCTAGAATGGGAAATCCTCTAACAATCTTCCAAGGAACTCGTTTCATTAACATACTGATAATAATGCCAATCAGAGAAAACAGCCATAATAGACCTAGGCCGGCAAAAGTATCAGGTGTAATTGGGGTGCTCTTAGGATTTTTTACTAACTTAATCCACTGAACAAATAAAACTAAACTAACACTAAGCAATAAAATTAATGCATCTCTACCTAATTTATAAAAATTATTTTCTCTAATCATGTTCTGGGTATACTTCTTTCTTTTTATCAAGCAAACTAGTCAAGTGAACATACATGAATCTTTGCAAAGGAACTGCGAGGAAATACATAATATAAGTTCCAATAAAACTAGTTAACAACTGACTTGCTGCCGCAAATGATAGAATCGTCTCACTATGTTTAGGAACCAGAGCTGCTAAAGCTGAAGAAGCTGCAGTCATCATAGAACTTGATCCTACTCCAGAACTCATCGCAACAGCTTGATAACTAAAGCCCATCCCCAAAAGAACTGGTGCTAAAATTGAGAAGACAATCGAACCAAAAATTGTTCCAATTAAGTAAATACCTAGGACTCCTCGACCTTCCGGTGAATCAAGTGTATATTTTTCACTAATATAGGCTAGTTCTCCTTCTCTGCCTAATCCCAATGTTGAGCCAATGGCCTCTTGTCTTAATCCTAGTAATAAAGCTACTGGTAGTCCAAATAAAATTGTGCCTAAATTACCTAACTCATGAATGAGAAATACCCAACCTACTGATAAAATTTCATTAATCTTAGGTGCAACATTTGCTCCATAACGTGCCATTAGTGGCAACATTATTAAAATCATATATTTTCCAGCAAACTTTACTCTTTTATCATTGTAGAGTTGCTTAATCGGCTTTAATGGAAGTAAATAAATAATAATCGCTAAAATAACTGCGAATACTAATGGTAGAATTGAAACTTCAATTTTACCAATTTTGAAAACCTGCATCCCTATAAATTCCGCAATAGTGTCAATCAATAGCACTAAAATAATTAATGGACCATAATTTTTTAAAGATTTCATTTTTCTGCTCCCATTTTGTTTAATTGCTCAAGATATTCTTGCCTTGTTCTGTGATAAAACCTAATTTTATTAAGATTATTTGAAATTTCTAAAATACTATTAAAGACAAATTCCGGAAATATATCCAATACAAAAATCGGATCAACTAATTTAAAATCAGAGCCATGAATGGTTCCATTCCAACCACCATATCCAATCTGAATAGTTGGCATTAGATAACTTACATCACCAATATCACCAGCTGCCATGGTATAGCCTCGGTTTTCAATCAATTCTGAAATCTTGTCATTCCTTAAAAATACATTTTTTACTAAAGCATTCATGTCTCTATTCGACCTTAAAGGCAAATAGCCAACCTGTGTTTCTGACTTAAAATTACCGCCTAAAGCTAGGGAGCATCCTTCTGCTGCTTGATTGAATTGCTTCATTAGTTGCTGTGCATATTCGACATCAAAGTATCGTATATCTGTCCCCATGCTAACATGATCGGGAATTACATTAATCGATTCTGTATTATCACCTATCATCACTGGATTAAACCTAATTTGATTTGGATTTTTTAATTGTTGACGTTTGAAGGCCAAAGCAGTGGTAAATAGGGTGGCTATACTCTGTGCATTTACCCCCTCTTCAGGAGCAAATGCTGCATGACTCGCCTTACCAAAGAAGTCAAAGTATTGAAAATTAAATCCAGCTAAATCACAATTAATTTCAATAGTCCTACGCTCAAAATCTTCACCTATAGCATGAACTGATACACAGTAGTCGACATCATCAAAGACACCTAATTTAATTGCTTCTTGTTTACCACCAAAATAAGTGATTTTTCCTTCCGCTTTCTGTTTTTTGCGCCACTCCAAATCAACAAATTCTTCAGCCGGTGTAAAAATAAATGCTAAGTTAGCGCCAAAATCACCAATTCGTTTATTTTTCACTAGTTCATTCATAATCGCTAAAGCTATTGTCACCTGAGTATAATGGCCACAAGCTTGAGCTGCTCCTGTTTCACTATCAGCATTTCTATGCCCCAGCTGGTATAGTGAATCTAGTTCTGCAATAATTCCAATAGTCTTAGTTTGGTGATTATTAAACACCACTTTTATTCCTGTATTGCAGAAATGTTCGGCTTTTGCCATAGGAGTGATTTCATGAATAGCTTCTTCTATCGCCTCAGAAGTTTTATACTCCTTATATCCCAACTCCGGATTATTTAGTAGATAATCTGCTAATTCCCGCATTCTTGGATAGTATTCTTGAAAACTCGACATTCAATTCCCCACTTTTTCAAATCATCAATATTACATTTGATGGTTTAAATAGTACAGCGATATTCAAGCTGAAGCAAGAACAATTTTCAATTATAATAAATAAATAGTTCGTATTTTAAATAACGATAAGCATAAATAAAGCATCACTTACAAGAAAAATCTCACAAGTGATGCTTTATTTGTAGTAAAAAATATTTAGAATTTACGTAAACCATGTTGGTAAACTTGCTTGTCTTTTTGGCCGACTGCAGCAACATTTTCTAATGGATTATCCCGCAAAACTAGGAAATCCGCATATTTGCCAACTTCAAGCGAACCATATTCTTGATCAACCTTAAGCAATTCAGCACTACCCAAGCCGCCTGCTCTTAAAGCTTGATAATTTGTGGCTCCTGCTCTAACCAATTCCACTAATTCATTAGGTGTATCAGAGAAGCGATTGAAATATGTTCCTGCGTCTGTCCCCATTGCCAGTCTCACCCCCTCCTTGATCGCATGGCCGACATGATTATAAAAGTCATCAACTACTGCACACATCTTGCGGTATGAGAACTCAGGTACAACATCTTTTCCATGAACAACGATTGTCCGACCTGCAGTCAATGTTGGTGACAAAAATGTACCTTGTTTTTTCATCAAAGCAAGATCATCGTCATCAAGATAAAAGCCGTGTTCTACTGAATCAACACCTGCAACAACTGCGTAATGAATACCCAAACGTCCTTCAGCATGTGCACAAACTGTCATGTGCTTGGAATGAGCTTCTTCTACCGCCATCTTCATTTCTTCAAGAGAAAGTTCGGTATCGTCAACTTGATCGCCTAATGACATAATTCCACCGGTAGCCATCAACTTGACATTTTTTGCACCTTTGGCAAATTGTTCTCGGACTGCCCGACGCATGTCCTCTGGACCGTTAACCAAATGACTAGCATTTTGCTCTCCATTTAACCCCACCTTGAAATCACCATGTCCGCCGACAATTGACATTGTCATTCCAGTTGGCATCACTTGAGGACCTTCAAAGGGATACTGCTTGCGCATCTGCACTAATTTACAGTCAACATCAAAGGATGTGCCACAACTACGAACATAAGTCACACCAGTTTGTAAAGCTTCACGCAGATCCCGCAGTGCTGCATAAGTAGTCGAAGCTTCAGTAGTCGGAAATCTTTTCTTCAAGTCAGAATCAAGCCCCATGTGAGTATGTGAATTAAGCAAACCGCTCATCACATATTTCCCTTTAAGGTCAACTTGTTTGTCAAAATCTGCTGTGCATTTTCCCTTACCTTGATCGGTCAATTTACCTGTTTCATCATCAACGACAAACCAAGCATTATCTACTAGATTATCTTCATTACCAACGAATAAATTACAATTTACAAAAGCTGTTTTAGTCATTATTTTTCTCCTAATTATTACTTACAGATGCATCTTTAAAGCTGAAATTACCACCCAAGAATTCTACATTTTTAACACTTGGTCGAACCATCCAAGCTTGACCATCATGGAATAATGGCGTCAATCCTTGTTGATCAGTTAAAACACGTTCTGCATTATACAAATCTTCTAATCGCTTAGTAGGATTTAATTCCTTATCTGAATTATTCATATACTTGTCAAAATCTTTGTTAGACCATTTACCGAAGTTATAACTTTGTCCTGTCATCATTGTGTGCAATTGTGAATTAGGATCTAAATAGCCCGAAGTCAATCCAGTAAAGACTGCCTCGAAATCACCATTGAGCATTTTCTTAACTCTAGTAGTCTTCGGCATGCTTCTAACAGTTACATCAACTTTTTTGCCAAAGGTATCTTCTAACTGGCTTTGCACAAACTCTAAAACCTTTTTAGAAACGTCATCATCGTCACCCATTAAGGTAAAGGCCAACTTATTCTTACCCAATTCTTTTAATGCTCTATCATAAAGTTTCTTAGCGCCTGCAGGGTTATAATTCATATATTTATTAGCTGGATTTTTGCTTTCAACATACTGGTCAAAATTCTTACCATCAACATATTCATTTGGTCCAGCAAAAGTTCGGGCTACAGTATTAGCACCACCAACTGTTTTAGCCAATTGAGCTCGGTTAAGTGCCATTGAAACTGCTCTTCTAAAATCGACATTAGCTAGTTCTGGATGCTTGGATACATTGAAAGTCAAGTATTCAGTTCTATCTAGTTTATAGACTGTATAACCAGATTGACCCTTCAGTCTCTTTGAAGCCTGAACATCAAGATAGGCACCATCTAATTTGTTAGCCTGATACAGATTGTAATCAGTTGAAGGCGTCTTTTGTACACTATAATTAACCGTCTGCAATTTAACTTTATCTTTGTCCCAATATTGATCATTCTTTTCTAACTTCCAGTTAAGACTTGAACCAGTCCAGCCTTTTTGAACAAAGGGACCATTGTAAACCATATACTTAGATGCAGTCCCATATTTTTTGCCTAATTTTTCAACTACACGTTTATTTTGCGGATTCCAACCAACTGACAAAGCTTTAAAATACGGTACGGGATGTTTCAGGTGAACTACTAATTCATATTTTCCCTTAGTTTCGACACCTAAAGTCGATGGGGCTTTTTTCCCAGCTAAAATATCATCTGCATTAACTACATTTGACCATTCATTTTGCTGTTGTGATTGTGTCTTAGGATCAAGTGTCCGTCTTAAAGAATAAACAAAATCTTCAGCGGTCACTGGATCACCATTAGACCACTTAGCATTCTTTCTTAAAGTAAAAGTCCAGGTCAAACCATCTTTACTCTGATTAGTTTTAGTAGCCACACCAGATACAACTTTACCCGCGTTATTCAGTCTATTGAGCCCTTCAAAAACATTAGATGCCTGTTCACTACCAGTTGTATCTACCATCTTTGAAGGATCCATAGTTTGGATTTCTGAGGTAGTCATCCAGGTCAATTCTTGTTTAGGTGCTTTAGCACCAGATTTGCTTGATGAACATGCAGATAAAGTACTTACACCTAAAAGTGCTACTACAGTCGTGCCAAATAAGTGCTTCAATGTTTTTCTCATTTTTATCTCTCCCATAAGTCAAAAAAATTAACAACAAGCTTATGATAATTAAAAAACGCCCTACTAGATCAATTGATCTAATAGGGCGTCTTCAACGCGGTACCACCTATTTATTCGTAGAATAATACTCACTAAAATTCTACCTCATGCACGTGCGGCTAATTCAATTAGAATCAGCGATACGTCGCCGCTATAGAGGGCGGACCCTGAAGATGCTAATATCGCACTTTCAGCTCAAAGGTGATTTTCACTTACTTCATCATTATCTTCTTCCACCAACCGAAGACTCTCTGTAAATCATTTCTTAAGTTACTTTCCTTATCAAAGCTTATTTGTTTTTCTTTATTTGTTGTAAACAATAATATCATGTATTTTTAATCTGTCAATTATTTTTTTATTTTTATTTCAATTATTAAAAATGAAATGATCAATCACTTCTGCTACTGCACCATGATTATTATCAGCTTGCGTGATGTAATCGCACTGCTCTTTCATAGCAGGATTAACATTGGCTACACCAACTCCTACGCCAGCAGCCTGAATCATTGATAAGTCATTGAAATTATCACCAATAGCAATTGTTTCTTCAATGGGCACCTTAAGTCGCTCAGCTAATTTAATCAATCCCGCACCTTTATTGACACCCTTGCGGTTAAACTCTAAATAGCGATTAGATGAATAAGAAATATCTAATTCTTGTTTGATCGGTCCCAATTCAGCCGCGATTCGATGTAAATAATTATCATCTAGACTTTCATAGAGTACTTTGGCAATTTTTTGACCTGCCAAAAATGATAAATCTTTATTTTCAATTTCTTTAAACTGGTGTCGTCCCGTCATATAGGCACGTTCATCATCATCGATATGATACGTATATACCATATTTTGAGTGTAAACATGCATGGCAATATCTAGTTCAACCCCATGCCGATATAACCGATCCGCAATTTTATTAGGCAAGCCGTCAAAATACAGCACGCGATTATTCTTATTTTCTGTAATGCTGGCACCATTGAATGAAATCACATATTCATTAGCTGCCTGCTCTAATCCTATTTCCTTTAAAGTATTTTGGACAGAAACGTAGCCTCGTCCAGTTGCAGGAACAAATTTTACACCGTGAGCAACTGCTTTTTGAATCGCTTCTCTATTTTCTACTGAGACATGCGTATCTGCGCTCAACAACGTTTCATCTAAGTCACACGCAATAATTTTATACATCTAGTCACCTCTTCATGCTTAGTTTACCGGAGACACGCAAGCCTAGCAAGGCAACAAATCTTGTAAAATAACATAATTCGTCTAAGTGTAAGCGATTACAAAATAGTAAAAATATTTTTCATTACATAGTTATAATAGACATGCAAGCCTTTAAATAACAGCGTTCTTGCGCCTTGAAGACGGTAAAAAATCATGCTAAGTTAGTGTCAAAAGGATGGTGTTAATAAGATGACAGATAAGATATACACTAATTACTTTATCGAAGATGAAGATTTTGACAAAAACCACTTCCACTACAAGAAATTAAGCATCCCTCAAGGTGTAGAAGCTCAGCCATTAGCTGTCCCTCCAGTTCTTGCACCGGATAAGGAAACTGATACTGATGTCTGGTTCACTCTTGAATCAATTGAAAGCGAAAGCCAAATATTGCCTGGAGCTAAGACCAAGACTTGGGGTTATAACGCTCCTTTGTTAGGTAAAACCATGGTCTTAAAACGTGGCCAGCGAGTTCACGTTACCTTAAAAAATAGTTTACCAGAACTAACAACTTATCACTGGCATGGCATGGAAGTTCCTGGTCCTATTACTGATGGTGGCTGTCATGCCCCTGTTTATCCAGGTGAAGAAAAGCAAATCGAATTCACTGTTAATCAACCAGCTGCCTTAACATGGCTTCATGCTCACCCATGTCCATCCACCGCTGCCCAAGTTTGGATGGGATTAGCTATGGGCGTAGTAGTAACAGATGAAAACGAAGCTAAACTCCCAATTCCTAAAAACTATGGCGTTGACGAGTTTCCAGTTATTTTGCAAGACCGTACTTTCCACAAAGATAATCAACTTGACTATCGCGCTGATTATGATGCAATGGGCGTCTTCGGTGAAACACCATTAATCAACGGCACGGTTCGCCCTTATGTTGATGTAACAACACAAAAGATTCGTTTACTATTCTTAGGTGGGTCTAACCGTCGTGAATGGCGCTTGCACTTTGATGATGACCTAGTTATGACTCAAATTGCAGGTGACGATTCATTTTTGCCTCATCCAATCAAAATGACTAAGATCTTGGTAACACCTGGTGAACGGCTTCAAGTTGTAGTTGACTTCAAGGATTACCATGATGGCGATGTCGTTAACCTTTATACTGATGATTTCAAACTAATTGAATTTAGAATTCACAAGTTTGCACCTGACAACAGTGTTATTCCTGATACATTATTCAAACCAGAAATTCCTGAAATCGCTGAAGATTTGCCAGTTCGTAAAGTAACTATGGATGATCACAACAAGATAAACGGCAAGCAATTCGCAATGCAGCGGATCGATATGAAGCAACAAGTTAGTCATGCTGAATACTGGGACGTAACTAATACCAACTCTAAGGAACACGGTATGTTGCACCCATTCCATATTCACGGCACACACTTTACAGTCGTTTCACGTGATGGCGAAAAGCCATTTCCAAATGAATATGGTTACAAAGACACCATTCCTGTCAGACCAGGTGAAACCGTCCGCTTGCGTGTAGAATTCCCACAAACTGGAGTCTTCATGTACCACTGCCACATTATTGAACACGAAGATGCCGGAATGATGGCTCAAATCGAAGTATTCGACCCTAAACACCCAAAGACATACAAGTTAATGGATATGAAGACATTAACCGACGCCTTTGCTAAAGAAAGAGGCATTAAACCTGAAGATGTGTGGATGCCAGGAATGGATACCGAAGGTTGCGGCATGGAAGTTGACAGCAGTTCTGGTGCTAGTCAAAAATAAAGGAGCTTTAAAATGTGCTCAGGAATGAATAACTTATTTTGGAAAATTATTTGGGTAATTGTTTACGCCATTACTGCCTACTTTACTTTTACCGGCAAAATAATGATGGCAATGTACTGGATGGCCGGTGGGATGTTGGCTGAATCGGTTGTCTCACTCATTTACTACTTTGTTAATCGACGAAAATAAACTTTTTCTCACTATTTCTTCCGTTACTAACTTTTTAACTAAGTAAAAAAATTTATTTGACAAAATTAAAACGAGATTATAAATTAATAGC
>SKEL01000612.1_pt1 | contig 37567 bp, 43 predicted proteins | sample 4826741 | NCBI WGS metagenome assembly SKEL01 (sample SAMN11008810, study PRJNA524170) | human gut metagenome | biome: Human fecal sample; material: Feces; isolation source: fecal sample from pouch patient p33 | host: Homo sapiens | place: Israel: Tel-Aviv | collected 2016-03-22
GATGTTTATGAGGGAGAAGAAGGACAGTATCTAGTTTTGGTTACTTATTCGCTTAATGGTAATCAAGTGACACCACAGGTATTAAAAATAAATGTGGAGCAAAAAAGCAATCAGTATTTAATTTCTAGTGTTGATTTTCCATTAATGAATTGAGGAGGGTGTTTTGAGTACAAATAGAATAAGAGATGAATCGCATGACTCATTTCAATATGGTATGAACTAAGGACTTGTGCAAGCAAGTCTTTTTAATTTTGGGGGAAATATGAGAATCAAAGATAACTATGAAAGGTCACAAGTACGTGCAGGTTTTGATAATGTAGAGAAAAGTTTATTTGAAACCAGAACACGTCTTTCAGGAGCAATAAGTCGTACAAATTTTGGAAGTTCAGGAAGTAAGGAGCTTCAGGAAGCACATGCAGCATTTAAAGCAGTTGACCGCTTGTTGTATGAAGCAACACGAGAGTTACGAGATATAGAGGATATGTTTTAAAGGAGAAGATATGGAAACACCAAAAGTATATATTGTAAACTTAAGCAGCTATAATAATGGCAATACAAGGGGCAAGTGGTTTGAACTGCCAGTTGATATGGGTAGAGTTGAACGAGAATTGAAGCTTGATTCAGAGCATGGGGAAGAATATGCAATTCATGATTTCGAAAATTTTTACGGATTTTCAGTAGGTGAATATTCTTCTATTAGTGAACTTAATGATTATGCGGAAAAACTAGAAGAAATCTCAGATTTAGACAATATCAATGAATTTTTAGAAGCATATTCAATAGATGATATTATTTCTAATAAAGATGACTTGGAATTTGTAGAAGCTAAAGATGATGAAGATTTAGCAGCAGAATTGGTTACACAAATGGGAGGGGTAGAAACCCTAGGCCAAGCAACTTTAGAACGGTATTTCAACTATGCAGCTTATGGTCGTGACTTGGCAATAAGTGATTATTCTCAAACATCACATGGCTATGTACGTAACATTTAGAAAATTAGTTTAGGCAGTGATAACTGCTGCAATGTAAAAATAAAATCGGTGAATATTAGGGCGAGAGAAATCTTGTCCTTCTTTTTTTTATAGGGAAGGAAATTTAATTTATGGAGAGAGAGTGGTACAAAGATTTAAGAACAAAGGAAGAACTTGGAGAATTTTTAAAAGTGTCAGATAGTACGATAACAAGACACATAGATGAAATGAAAAAAAGTTCAAAGTTTAGTGAATATATCCATGAATATTCAAAGAAGATACTTCGTATTGAATTTCTTGGGTATTGTCAATTTTTAGAAGAAAAGGAATCAAAACGTAAGAAGATGTTATAATATTACTACACACATTTCTTTGTTTGGTTTCCTAAGGAGAAAATATGTTTTGGAAACTATTAGAAAACGGTAAGTATAGATACTTTGAGAAATATTTTGATGAAAATCAGAATAAATGGAAGCAAGTAACTGTGACGATGAATTCAAAAAGCAGAGTATCTCAATCAGAAGCAAAAAATAGATTATCTCAAAAAATTGAGAAGAATTTGCTGAAGAGTAAAGAATCAAGTGAGGGCAGTTATCAGGAATTTAGCACTATAAATGAGATATTTCAAGAGTGGCGATTGGTAAGGGATATTGAATTAAAAGATTCATCTTCTCATGTTGAAAAAAAGGCATTTAGCAAGTTTTTGGCAGCTTTTGGCGATTTTAAAATTGTAGAAATTAAACCTAAAGATATACAAAATTTTTTGCTACAATCTAATCTATCTCCAGTTACACGTACATTAAGAAAGGCACATTTTAATTTATTTTTTCGATATGCTACTACAGTAGGATATATTAGTGAAAATCCAGTAGACAAGGTGGTGCTACCTAGAATTAATAAGACACTTTCAGATGTGCAGAGGAAGCAAAATAAATTTTTGAATAAAGAGGAAATGAAATTAATTTTGAACTTCTCTTTTAAAAATAAAAGACATCTAAGGAAAACATATTTGTACGAGTTTCTATTTTTAACTGGTCTTAGAATTGGTGAAGCTTTAGCATTAAGATGGGAGGATATAGATACAGATGCTAGTAGTTTGACTGTTAATCATACATTGGATGTTCATAGTGCATGTACAAGGGATAGAAAAATAACATCTCCTAAAACGATTCAATCTTATCGTACAATATATTTAAGTGATAGATGTATAGAAATTTTAAATTACTTCTCTAATAATAAAAAAGATTTAGAGTTTGTATTTGTAAATGAATATGGTCGAATATTCAACATGTCTACGTTGTCTCACTATTTTAAAGAAATTTGTGCATCTTGTTTGGGGGGAGAAACAGATGAGAGAAAGTATACGTTGCATATGCTTAGACACTCGCATATTTCATTATTAATGGAAATGAATATTCCTTTAAAGGCTATCATGGATCGTGTAGGACATTCTAATGAAAAAATGATTCTGCAAGTTTATAGTCATACAACAACTGAAATACAAAAATCAATGGAGAAAAAAATTAAAGGATTAACAGTTTAAAAAACTAACCAAAAACTAACCAAGAAATTGACAATAATTGATCAGAACTGACTATTATTGAAAAAATATAAAAATAGAGGATAGCTTAATGAAGGGCTATTGACAACTATTGAGAACGATTGAGCAGAATAAAAAAAATGAATGTGGTAAAATAAAGCAATGACATGGATTATAATTTTACTTTTCTGCCTTTTGGCTTATGGTATTTTCGTTGAACCGCATTTAATGCGTGTGCGACAAGTGAAAATTTCAAACACAGCCGGGCTGAAAGTTGCACACTTTACCGATACACATTTTAATTGGCACACACATCCACGCCGCTTTTTTAAATTTTCAAAACACATAAATAAAACACAACCTGACTTGATCTTGTTCACAGGCGACTTATTTGATAAAGTCGATTGGGCGCAAGCGCATGATGTTGATAAGGTAAAAGAAATTTTAGCAGAACTTGAAGCACCCTTAGGAAAATTTGCGATTTTGGGTAATCATGATTTTTCGCATGAAGGGGATGCTAACTATATAAGAACTTTTCTAAAGGAAGCGGGTTTTACTGTACTTACCAACCAATCACTCATGTCAGGAACAGTAGTATTAACCGGACTTGATGATTTACGTGAAGGACAACCAAATTTTAGTATGGTCCCTGAGCAAGGAAAGTTTTCGATTTTAATGATTCATGAGCCGGATACGATTTTGCAAGTAGAATTTCCTGAAAAATATGATTTAGTCGTTGCAGGACATAGTCATGGTGGGCAAATTCGTCTTGGTAATTTGCGCTTACGTAATGATGGCTCAAAGGTGTATGATTCTGGTCTATACATATTAGGGAAATATACAAAACTTTTTGTCAATGCCGGTATTGGCTTAACCTTTTTACCAATCAGATTTGGTGTTCCTCCAGAAATCGTCTATTATGAAATTTAAAAAGTCTCCAGAATTTTATCTGGAGACTTTTGTTTAACGTTCTTGTGAAGAGATAATGGTTTCTTTACCATTATTATCAACAGCATGGAAATGCCGAGGCCAAGAATTATTAAAAGGGTATTGGAAATCAACCGTAATGGTTAAAGGATTGTGCGGCTGTGAAAATTTCACAGAAAGAAGTCCTTTTTGGTTGAGTAATTCAAAATTGATAAGGGGCTCAAGCGGGATAACGCCTTTTAGCTGATTGTCAATGATGAACCAAAAACTGTCAATGATTTCACCAGGAATACTAGAGACAGTTCCATAGCTTGCATAGCGTCCTTTTGTTTCAGTAAATGCCATTTTGGTCCTCCTTTATCATTAACTTTCTAGTTTAATTTAAACGGGTTTGGCTGATCACTTCTCGAATGTTTTCCAAAGTATCTTCGATTGAATCCTGAGCTTTCATCCCGTACATCAAAAAGATGGCATCTAGAAGACTAATTTGAGAGACGGTTGAAGCGACAGCTTCAGGTCGAAAAGATATTTCTTCAGCGATTGAAATAAGTGCCAAGTCGCTTTTTTTCACCAAGGCTGAGTTGGCAAATGACGTAATGGCAATCACAGGAACGTGATTGCTCTTCAAAATATCAACGATTTTCAGTGTATCTTTGTTTTTACCAGTATGTGAAATAACAAAAGCACAGTCTTTTTCGGTCAGTTTAGAAGCCAACATTTGTTGATAATGAAAATCCTGATGATATACCGTTTGCAGTGGCATACGCAAAAATTTATGGTAAGCAATTAAAGCAACGGCATTAGAGCCACCCAGACCAAAAAAACCACATGTTTTGGCGGATAGGAGGATATTCATAACCTTATCCAAAGTTTCGCTCTCTATCAGCTGCAATGTTGCATTGAGAGAAGAAATATTACTTGTAAAATTCTTGGCAAGAATATCTTTATAGCTATCTTCTGGCGATAGTTCGCTGAAAAAGTTGTCGGATTTAAATTTTTCGGTGCTGTGGATAGCTAACTTTAAATCTTGAAATGAATCAAAACCGATTTTTTTGGCAAAACGCGAAATGGTTGCAGTAGATACTTTAGTATTTTTTGCGAATTCTTGAATGGACAAGCGGGCAGCTGTGTCCATATTTTCAATCAAGTAATTTGAAATGGCGTGATCAGATTTACTGAGATTATCGTAATAAGAGTTGATACGTGTGATGAGAGATTGTGTCATATGCTTTCCAGTCTTGCTTTTATTATATCATAACACAATTTTGAGGTGGAAAATGGGAAATGCTTTTAAAGAGAAAGTTGATTTATTCCTCTTCAAAATCATAGTCTCGTATTGCGCTAGAAATATCACTAAAGTCGAATCCTTTACGGGCTAAGGCTTGGGTGATGCGTTGCTTAAGCTCATAGCCTTCGTATTTTCTACTGTATTTACGGGCACTTTTGTCGAGTTCAGTGTAAAGGAGCTCTAACTCATTTTCTTCATCCACTTCAAGTTCTAGACTTTCAAGAGCTATAGCGCTAATGGCATAGGAAAAACCCTTAGCAGTGAGTCCTTGTATGATTTTTTGTTTAAGCTGCTGTAGAGTGTGACGACTTGCTTTTTGGTGGACTATCTTTTCCGCAAGAGCGACAGCCACGTCAATTTGTTTTTCTTCATTAAAAACTTGCGCTATACCCTCATCAATAAGTTGTAAATCTAGCCCCTTTAGGTGGAGTTTCTGTTTGATCTGATAAGGACCAGCACTTGCTGTGCGTACTTTTCCCTGGATATAACTTTCGATATAAGCTCGGTCGTTGAGGAGACCATTTTTAGTAAGGCTGTCAATGATCGCTTCGATTTGAATTGGTTGGATATTATGGTCAGAGAGATATTTTTTGACTTCTGATGATGTCCGAGCTTTGAAGGAAATAAAGTAAAGTGCTAAAGATTTACCTTGTGCAAAATTATCAAAAGCTAACAGTTGCTCCAGCTCAGCTGTAGAAAAGGCTTTATCCCTCGTCAGCATATATTTTACAACTGTATCCTCACAGACGTAAATTTTATCTTTAGCTTCCTCCCAGTCCTTATATGAAAAAGGCTCTGTTAGTATAACTTTATAAAGCTTTTTGAGTTTTGTGATTTCCTTGATTTTTATCATAACTTTATTATAACAGAGTATCGGATGAAGGGGAAATAGATTTTTTGGATCTAAGAAAAAAGCACTAGCGAATGAACTAGTAGCTTTTTCTAAAGTTGTCTTTGTTTTTTATCTTGGAGTGATTTATTTGATAGCAACTTTTTGTTTTTGAGCCCCAATAATGAGAAGCATAGCAAGGAGGACAATAACAATCCCTGCAAGTGGTGTATAGATAACACTACTTACTTTTGCCACCTCGCCCCCCGTAAATGAACCCAGTGTAATACCAATGTTGAAAGCTGAAATATTAAAAGCTGAAACAAGAGTGATGTCTTGGGGAGTAAATTTTTCAGCCAGTTGGACAACATAGAGTTGTAAACCAGGTACGTTCATGAAGGCAAATAAACCCAGCAAGAGCGTTGCAAGTAATCCAAGCCACTGAGAAGCCATTAGTGCTGCTATAAAAAGGATAAGCAAACTTGCAGTTAAAGCACCAAACATTTTGAGTAATACAGGTAAAATATTTTTATTTGAGTAATGTCCACCGATAGTATTACCGATTGCTACCATTATACCGTAAGCGACCAGAACGACAACAACAGTACTTGAGCTGAAATTAAAGGTATCTTCTAATAAAGGAGCTAAATAAGTATAAGCAGCAAAGGTACCACCGTAACCAAAAGCAGTAATAAAGAAAGAAGTCATAATGTATTTATTGCGGAAAATTCTCGCAAAACCACTTAAGTTTACTTTGCCTGGTATAGGGAGGTTTGTCGGAATTAAAAAGATGCTCGCTAATAATCCAATCAATCCAATTGCAGCAATGAAGATAAAGGACATATGCCATGTAGAATGTTGTCCGATAAAAGTTCCCAAAGGCACACCGATAACAGTTGCTACAGTAAGTCCTGTAAACATCAAAGCAATAGCAGAAGCACGTTTTTCAGGACGAACTACATTTGCAGCAATAAGTGTTGACACCGACATAAAGATACCATGTGCTAATGATGCTAAAATACGTCCAACTAAGAGCAGGAGGAAAGTTGGAGCAAAAGCAGATAAGAGATTACCGCTGATAAAGAGTAGCATAATAGCTAACATTAATGAGCGTCGATTCCATGTGCCTGTAACAATCGTAAGAAGAGGTGCTCCAATAGTCACACCTAAGGCATATAAAGAGACGGTAAGTCCTGCTTGAGATAAATTGATATTAAAAGTGTTCACAATCATCGGCATAAGACCAACACTGATGAATTCTGTTGAACCTATGGCAAAGGCATTAATGGCTAAAGCCAATAAGGTTAGGTTTGGTGAAATTTTTTTCATGAAGGTTTCCTATTTTTTAAAAATTAAATGTTTCTGGATCTGGTCCCACGCGAAGATTTTCATCAAGATTATTGAGGAGTTCCATATCATCTTGATCCAGAGAGAAATCAAAGATATCACGGTTGGCACGCATACGTTCTATTTTGACAGATTTCACGTTAACCAAAATACCTTGCTCTAAATGCCAACGAAGGATAACTTGTGCTGTTGATTTATTGTGTTTCTGAGCAATTGTTTTAATTGTTTCATTGGCTAACAGTTGTCCTTGCATCAATGGTGACCAAGCTTGTACTTTAATATCGTGTGCTTCTAAAAAGTGATGCAGTTCTTTTTGAGCAAGTTTAGGGTGAAGCTCGATTTGATTTACTGCAGGGATAATTTGTGCATAGCTAAAGAGACGCTCTAAGTGATGTTTTTGGAAGTTACTTACACCAATAGCTTTGATACGTCCGTCTTTGTAGAGGTCTTCCATAGCTTTCCAAGAAGCTTCAAACCCATAATCAGTACCTGGCCAGTGAATGAGATAAAGATCAAGGTAATCCAGACCTAATTTTTCTAAACTTGTTTCAAAGCTTTGAATGGTTTCCTCATAAGAAAGGTTGCTGCCCCATAGTTTTGATGTGATGAAGAGATCTTCGCGTGTAAGATTTGTGTCTTCAAGGCCAGCCTTGATCCCTTGTCCTGTGCCTTCTTCGTTACCATAAATTTGGGCGGTATCGATCAAACGATAGCCATTGATGATTCCGTTTTTTACGACTTCAGCAGTTTCCTCATTTGAGATTTGGAAAACGCCTAATCCTAATTCGGGGATATGTGTTGTATTGTTAAGTTTCATTGTCTTTTCTCCTTAGGTTTTCTTTTGACAAAAAATAGTATATAATAAAAATAACTTGTTGAATAGTACCTACTTTTTTGTCATATACATACAAAAAAGTTAGTTTTGTTTGAAATAAAGGATTTAGAAAGGAAATTTTTTTGGAAAAAACTTATAACATAGGTGTAGAAGCCACAATGGACGTCATTGGTGGAAAATGGAAATCTATCATTTTGTGTAACCTCAGACACCAACCCCGCCGTCCAGGGGAACTTAAACGAAGTATTCCAGGGATCAGTCAAAAAATGCTTACACAACAATTACGTGAATTAGAGCTGGATAATATCATTGTCCGCACCGTTTACAATCAAGTGCCGCCAAAAGTTGAATATTCGCTTAGCCCATATGGTGAAAGCTTGAATAACATTTTAGATAATCTTTGTTCTTGGGGGGAAGATCACGTCCGTAATCTCAAAGCTCAAGGAGAAGAAGTCTGCATCTTGGAAGAAGATGAGCTTAAGCCTTAAGAGTTAGAAGATAAGATAGAGGGAAACATGTATACACCAAATTTTAAGAGCATACATCATATCGCTATTATAGGGAGTGATTACGAAAAATCACGACACTTTTATGTAGATATTCTGGGATTTCCAGTAATCAGAGAAAGCCATCGTCCGGATAAAGGGGATGTGAAAATCGATCTTCAAATGAATGACAGTACGGAAATAGAGCTCTTCATTAAAATTGATGCGCCTGAGCGTGTCTCCTATCCAGAGGCGAAAGGTTTACGCCATTTGGCAATACAGACCGATGATATTGAAGCAGACATGGCTTATTTATCGGATCAAGGAATTAAAGTTGAAGAACTGCGCGTGGATGAGATTACCAATAAAAAGATGGTTTTCTTCTATGATCCTGATGAATTGCCAATAGAATTACATGAATAGAAAAAAATTCCAGTGAAGGTACTGGGATTTTTCTTTACAATTAGGAGAATCCTTGGATTTTAGTGGTCCAATTATAGGGAAATTATGTTAAAATTGGGATATGATTAATCTGAAAATTGGACAAAAAATCCCACTCAATATCGAGCGTATGGGTATCAATGGCGAAGGAATCGCCTCTTATCATGGGCGCTTGGTATTTGTGCCTTATGCACTGCCTACAGAAGAAATTTTGGCAGAAATTACAGAAAATGCCCGCAATTTTTCACGCGCAAAAGTTGTCAAGATAAATAAAAAGTCAAAATACCGTGTTAAGCCTGAAGATCGTGTTTACCATGAGCTGAGCGGCTCACACATCATGCATCTTGCTTATCCGCAACAATTAGAGTTTAAGCGTGATTTGCTCCGTCAAGCACTTGAAAAATACCGTCCAACAGGTTGGAAGAAGTACGAACTTCTGCCAACACTTGGTATGGAAAATCCTTTGCGTTACCGTAATAAGTTGCAATTTCAAGTGCGTCGTCTAAACAATGGCGATGTCATTGCTGGATTGTACAAAGAAGGCACACACCATTTGGTGAATTTAGAGAATTGCTTGGTTCAAGACGAAGTCATTCAAAATATCGCTAATCGTATCTGCCGTTTGATTGAAAAATACAATTTACCTGTTTATGATGAGCGTAAAGTCATGGGGATTCGCACCATCGTTGCGCGACGCAGCCAAAAAAAAGGTGAAGTCCAAATTATTTTCGTGACATCTGCACGCATTAGTCTAGATGGACAGGTTTGGCCTGCCCCACGTGAAGAGCTCTCAAAACGTCAACGCAAAGACTTGGTGAAGATGGATAATATTTTATCTGACTTGACGGAAGAGTTCCAAGAGATTGTTTCTGTATCAGCCAACTTCCATCCGAAGAAAACCAGCGAAATTTATGGTGACCGTACACAGATGCTTTTTGCGGAAAAAGAAACGATTACCGAAGGCGTTTTGGATTATGACTTTGAGTTGTCACCACGTGCTTTTTATCAACTCAATTCAGAACAAGCTAATGTGCTCTATGGTGAAGCTGTACGTGCGCTAAATCCGAAAAAAGATGACCGTGTGATTGATGCCTACTGTGGCGTTGGGACAATCGGTTTTGGTGTGGCCAAGAAAGTAAAATCTGTCCACGGAATGGATATTACGCCAGAATCTATCGCAGATGCTAAAATCAATGCAAAACGTCTTGGCTTTAAAAACTGTCACTATGAAGTAGGTAAGGCGGAGCGTATCATTCCTAACTGGTATAAGTCAGGCCATAGAGCCACAGCCCTTATCGTTGATCCACCGCGTACAGGATTGGATGATGCTTTGTTGGAAACAATCACCACTTATACACCAGAAAAACTGGTTTACGTGTCTTGTAATGTTTCAACATTGGCAAAAGACTTAGTGATTCTTTCGCAATTTTACAGCATCGAATATATCCAATCTGTCGACATGTTCCCACATACAGCGCGTACTGAAGCGGTAGTGAAAATGCGTAAACTTGCCCAACCTTTGGCAGCACCTTTCCGTGCGGAAAAACCAAAGCAACAATATGACAAGCCACGTAGAAAAAGAAAATAAAATAAAATAGTGCTTTTAGTTTGAGCGGGGAGAAAAAACATGATTTATTTAAGAAAGGCAACCACAGCAGATATCGTAGCTATTATGCCGATTATTGCTCAGGCGCGTGAATTTCTGGGCAAATCAGGCAGCGATCAATGGCAAGCAGAGTACCCCGCACAAAGTGATATTGAAAATTTTCTTCACAAAGCTGTAGGTTACGTTCTGATTGTAGATGAAAAAGTTGCAGGTTTTTGTGCGATCATTACTGGCGAAGATACGCAATATACGAAAATTTATAACGGTGAGTGGTTGAATGATAGCTTGGACTATGTCACTGTCCATTGTTTAGCACTGTCTGACCAATACCGTGGTCTGGGTCTGACAAAATATCTTTTTTCAAACATCTTTACTCTGATGCAAGCACGCGGATATAAGGACTTCCGCGTGGATACGCATCCAGCTAATGCAGTGATGCAGGCAGTCTTTGAACGTGAGGGCTTTGAAAAGCGCGGCATGGTTTTCTACGAAGGAGATCGCTTCGCTTATCAACTCCTTTTAGGAGAATAAGATGGATAAAGAAAACTGGCTAGAGTTTTGCTTAGCGCTTGGTCCAACTTTTGCAGATACACCTTTTGCAAAGTTGGAAAAAGGGCCAGCGACGATTGTAGTGAAGCATCTAAAAAATAAAAAATCTTTTGTCTACATCTCGGAGCGTGAAGGCGAGCTTGTTTTGGCTGTCAAAGGTTTACCTTCAGTCAATGAGGAACTGCGTGAATCTTTTGTCTCAATACGACCAGCTTGGCACATGAATAAAACGCACTGGAATGATATTCATTTTGGTGGTGACGTTTCAGAGAAGTAAGCGAAACAGATGATTGAGAACAGTTATCATTTAATCAAACCAAAAAGAGAATAAAAATGGAATATAAAGAAAAATTTTTAAAAGATTTTAGTGAGTGGGTGGACCAACAGGTTCAACTTTCAGAAATTGCAATGAAAGCCGCAGAAAAAATTGCGCATGAAGATAAAAAAATTGAAGCAAAAGAAGCAGCTATTCGTTATGAAAGTCGTCTCGATGCCTATCAATTTATTCAAGGGAAATTTGAAAACTATAAAGCAGGTAAAGATTTCCACGAGGTACCAGACTTAGGTACCAAAACTTTTTAAATAATAAGGAGGGTTTTATGAAATTAAATCCTATGGTTGGTAAACAAGTGCGAGTAACTGCTCTCGCATAAGTTTACCGCTAAGTCAACAATATTCTCACTTAGCGGATAGTTAAGGAGAAAAAATGAAAGCATATGAATACAACAGAATAAAATATCTTACCTTCGACCTCATCAATGTCTACCATTCGGTTAATGATAAAGCCACGGTAGAAGCAGTTTATGCTCAAACTGTAGCTGAAATAGAAGAGCTCTCGAAAGCAAAAGAAGTCGGGCACTTTTTAGAGAGAATTGCTGACAGTAAAACAACTAAAGAGCAAGCAGAACGAGATTTGCTCCATTTAAAGAATTTAGTTGAACCTTTTGCTTTACCATCTGAAAGTCAGATTAAAAAGATTTTTAAGAAGGTCAAAAAGCTTAAAGTTCCAGCGCAAGCATCTTGGGACATGAAAGAAATCACCTATTTTGCTTGGAATGAAATTTCCAGTCAGCGAAAATATATCGTGACAAGTGACGGACGAGGTTTTTATGGGACGACTTCTGGAAGTATAAAAAATATTTGTGCGATTTGTCAAAAAACAAGCCAAGTGACACAGTTTTTAGCAACCACTAAAAGAGGTTCTGATGGTACCTATACTAAGAACGGAACATATATCTGTGTTGATAGTGTGAACTGTAATCGACAAATGCAAAAAATAGAAGGTTTAGAGCATTTCTTAGAAATAATCAAAGAACGCTGAGCGACCTTGCAAAAAACTGACAAATCTGATAGAATAAAAACACTAAATGAGGAGTAACAAGTCTAGTCTTTGAGAGAGAAATCGGTCGCTGTGAGATTTCAGATGAAACTTGTGAAGGTTGCATTGTGGTCAGTTAAATAAAATTAAGTGTCTGCTTTAAAAAAGGCAGGAATTTAGGTGGTACCGCGCGTGAGCGTCCTATTTTGGATGTTTAGGTGCGGTATTTTTTTATTGACATACTCTTGAACTTCTCCCTCGACATTATTAACTGTTTTCATACCGAAAGGAAAAATAAATGACAGAAGAATTATCAACAAAATTTAATCCTGCTGAAGTCGAAGCAGGGCGCTATGAAAAATGGCTCGAACAAGGTGTTTTTGCCCCTTCAGGGGACAAAAAAGCAAAACCCTATAGTATCGTTATCCCACCACCAAACGTAACAGGGAAGCTCCATTTAGGACATGCTTGGGATACAACCTTGCAAGATATTATCATCCGTCAAAAACGTATGCAAGGTTTCGATACCCTCTGGTTGCCAGGTATGGACCATGCAGGAATTGCAACGCAAGCCAAAGTGGAAGCACGTTTAGCTGAAGATGGTATTTCCCGTTATGATTTAGGCCGTGAGAAATTCTTAGACAAGGTTTGGGAATGGAAAGACGAATATGCCTCAACCATCAAAGAACAATGGGGTAAAATGGGTATCTCTGTTGATTATAACCGTGAACGTTTTACTCTAGACGAAGGTTTGTCTGCTGCAGTCCGCAAAGTTTTTGTTCAACTTTACAAAAAGGGCTGGATTTACCGTGGTGAGTTTATCATTAACTGGGATCCAAAGGCCATGACTGCGCTCTCTGATATTGAAGTTATCCATAAGGATGTCGAAGGTGCCTTCTATCACATAACTTATCCTTTGGCGGATGGTTCAGGTGCACTTGAAGTAGCGACAACGCGTCCAGAAACTTTCTTTGGAGACACTGCTGTTGCTGTTAACCCAGCAGATGAACGTTATGCCAAATACATTGGTCAAAGTGTTATTCTCCCTATCATTAACAAAGAAATTCCTATTGTTGGTGACGAACACGCAGATATGGAAAAAGGGACAGGTGTGGTTAAAATTACCCCTGCCCATGATCCTAACGACTTCTTGGTTGGTCAACGTCATAACTTGCCACAAGTTAATGTAATGAATGCTGACGGTACAATGAACGAGCTCACAGGCGAATTTAATGGTATGGATCGTTTTGAGGCCCGCGAAGCTATCATTAAAAAATTAGATGAGCTCGGCAACTTAGTTAAAGTTGAGAAAATGATGCACTCCGTTGGGCACTCAGAACGTACAGGCGTAATGGTTGAGCCTCGCTTATCGACACAATGGTTCGTTAAGATGGAAGAGTTGGCTAAAAATGCAATCGCAAATCAAAAAACAGAAGATGCTGTTGAGTTTTATCCTCCACGTTTTAACGACACTTTCCTCCAATGGATGGAAAATGTACACGACTGGGTTATTTCACGCCAACTTTGGTGGGGACATCAAATTCCTGCATGGTACAACGAAGCTGGCGAAATGTATGTTGGCGAGGAAGCCCCAGAAGGTGAAGGTTGGGTTCAAGATGAAGACGTACTTGATACATGGTTCTCTTCAGCCTTATGGCCTTTCTCAACTATGGGCTGGCCGGATGAAAAGGCAGAAGACTTCCAACGTTACTTCCCTACATCGACCTTGGTTACGGGCTATGACATCATCTTCTTCTGGGTTTCGCGTATGATTTTCCAATCACTTGAGTTTACAGGAAAAGCACCATTTAATAATGTACTTATCCACGGTTTGATTCGTGATGAAGAGGGACGCAAGATGTCCAAATCTTTGGGGAATGGTATTGACCCAATGGATGTGATTGAAAAATATGGTGCCGATGCTTTGCGTTGGTTCTTGTCCAATGGTTCAGCTCCTGGACAAGATGTGCGTTTCAGCTACGACAAAATGGATGCAGCTTGGAATTTCATCAATAAGATATGGAATGTTTCACGCTATATCTTGATGAATGCAGGAGATATCACAGCAGAAGAAATTTCTGCTCATCTTGACCAAGTGGCAGCGAAAACAGCAGGTAATGTTACCGATCGCTGGATTCTCACACGTTTGAATGATACAATTGCGCGCGTTACGGAACAAATGGATAAATTTGAGTTTGGTGTTGCAGGTCATATTCTGTATAATTTCATTTGGGATGAGTTTGCCAACTGGTATCTTGAGTTGACTAAAGAAGTAATGTTTGGCGATGATGAAGCAGAAAAAGACGTCACACGTTCAGTACTTGTGCATGTCCTTGATCAAGTGCTTCGTCTGCTGCACCCAATCATGCCTTTCTTCACAGAAGAAATCTTCGAAAAACTTCCGACAGCTGAAGGCAAATCTATTGTGGTATCTGAATATCCAGAAGTACGTCCAGAATTTGATGATGCAGAAGCTGGAGATGGAGTTGCCATGCTCATTGAAATCATTACCGCTGTACGTAATATTCGTGCGGAAGTGAATACGCCTTTATCAAAAGCCGTGCCAATGATGATCAAATCAGACAAAGAAGCCTTCCTGAACAAGGTAGCGCCTTATATCAAACGCTTCACTAACCCAAGTGAGTTAACTATTGCAGCGGATGTGACAGCACCAGAACAAGCCATGTCAGCAGTTGTTACTGGTGCGGAAATCTACCTTCCATTAGCAGGCTTGATTAATATCGAGGAAGAAATTGCTCGTCTCAATAAAGAACTAGACAAATGGCAGAAAGAACTCGATATGGTTAACCGTAAGCTTTCTAATGAAAAATTTGTGGCAAATGCCAAAGCAGAAGTTGTAGATAAAGAACGTGCTAAATTAGCAGACTATCAAGAGAAGTTTGAAAGCACACAAGCCCGTATTGAAGAGTTACAAAAATAGTTTATGAGACGTGGAAAAGTTCCTAATTGTGGGAACTTTTTCTTTTTGGTATAGATAGGTTTACAATATCTTAAATTTTCATTTCTTGTTAAACCTATGGAAAAGTGATAAAATAAACAAAGAAAAAAACTCTAAGGAGAGATATAAGATGGCACATATTAAATTTGACTATTCTAAATTGAAACCATTTGTAGCTGATAAAGAACTTGACGAAATTCAATGGCAAGTTGATGGCGCAGATAAACTTCTTCGTGAAGGAACCGGTGCTGGTTCTGACTTCATCGGTTGGTTAGATCTTCCAGAAGACTATGATAAAGAAGAATTTGCACGCATTCAAAAAGCAGCAAGCAAAATTCAATCTGACTCAGAAGTTCTTATTGTTATCGGTATCGGTGGTTCATACCTTGGTGCCCGCGCTGCAATTGACTTCTTGAACAACAGCTTTGTTAATCTTCAATCAAAAGAAGAACGTAAAGCACCACAAATTCTTTATGCAGGAAATTCAATTTCTTCAAGCTATCTTTCAGACTTGGTAGAATATGTGGCAGATAAAGATTTCTCTGTTAATGTTATCTCTAAATCAGGAACAACAACTGAACCAGCAATTGCTTTCCGTGTCTTTGAAGAACTTTTGGTTAAAAAATATGGCCGTGAAGAAGCAAATAAACGTATCTATGCAACAACAGATAAAGAAAAAGGTGCCGTTAAAGTTAATGCTGATGCAAACAACTGGGATACTTTTGTTGTGCCGGATTCAGTTGGTGGACGTTTTTCAGTTTTGACAGCTGTTGGTCTCTTGCCTATCGCAGCATCAGGTGCTGATATTACAGCTCTTATGGAAGGTGCTAACGCAGCGCGCAAAGAATATACAGCCACAGACGTACGTGAAAATGATGCTTATGCTTATGCAGCGCTTCGTAATATCCTTTACCGCAAAGGTAAACTTTCAGAAATCTTGATTAACTATGAGCCATCATTGCAATACTTCTCAGAATGGTGGAAACAGTTGGCAGGTGAATCTGAAGGCAAAGATCAAAAAGGTATTTATCCAACATCAGCAAACTTCTCAACAGACTTACACTCATTGGGTCAATTTATCCAAGAAGGTACACGTTCTGTATTTGAAACAGCTATTCGTGTTGAAAAACCACGTAAGAACATTAACATTCCTGAACTTGAAGCAGATCTTGATGGTCTTGGCTACTTGCAAGGTAAAGATGTTGACTTTGTCAACAAAAAAGCAGCTGACGGTGTTCTCCTTGCACACACAGATGGTGACGTTCCAAATATGATCGTTACTTTGCCTGAGCAAGATGAATTCACTTTAGGTTACACTATCTACTTCTTTGAGCTTGCAATTGCGATCTCAGGCTACTTGAATGGTATCAATCCATTTGACCAACCAGGTGTTGAAGCTTACAAACGTAACATGTTTGCACTTCTTGGCAAACCAGGATTTGAAGAATTGAGTGCTGAATTGAACGCACGTCTTTAATCAAAAATGAGATAAAAACAAAGGCCACAGTACATCATTGAACTGTGGTTTTTTTGATGCTTGTGGGCGAAGAAGACACAGTGTGCTATAATAGAACAATGAGAGTTGTAGCAGGAAATTATGGTGGTAGACCACTGAAAACATTGGCAGGAAAAACAACACGTCCAACGACAGACAAAGTTAAAGGAGCAATTTTTAATATGATTGGTCCATATTTTGAAGGTGGACAAGTTCTGGATTTATTCTCAGGTTCGGGTTCGCTTGCTATAGAAGCTGTATCACGTGGGATGGACAATGCTGTAATGGTTGAAAAAGACCGTTCAGCACAGCTGGTGATTGCAGAAAATATTAAGATAACCAAGGAAGAGAAAAAGTTTCAACTTCTTAAAATGCCAGCAGAACGTGCTTTGGCTAATCTTTCTGGACAGTTCAACTTAGTTTTATTAGACCCACCTTATGCGAAAGAAAGTATTGTTGCTAACCTAGAAGAAATGCAGAAAAAAGACTTGTTGGCAGATGATGCTGTCGTGGTTTGTGAGACGGATAAGGAGGTCACACTTCCGGAAAATATCGGTCACTTGTCGTTAAGTAAAGAAAAAGTATATGGAATTTCAAAGGTAACCATCTATGAAAGATAAAATCGGTTTATTTACGGGCACTTTTGACCCGGTCACAAAAGGCCATCTTGATATCATTGAACGTGCCAGCAAGCTTTTTGATAAGCTTTATATCGGTATTTTTAAAAATGAAGCTAAAAATCCTTTGTTCAGTCTAGAAGAACGTGTAGCTCTAATCGAAACAGCCTTAGCAGACTTACAATTAACCAATGTGGCAGTCATTGCACATGCGAGTGATCTGACAGTAAATATTGCGGAGAAACTTGAGGTAACAGCGCTTGTTCGGTCCGTTCGCAATGCGGCTGATTTAGACTATGAGAAAAATATGATTTACTTTAACCGTGAAATGACAGGGATCGAAACCATCTTACTGACTGCAAAACCAGAACTCGAAAATATTAGTTCTACCCGAATGCGTGAACTTTATCATTTTGGTCAAGACCTAAGTCGATGGTTACCTGCAAATGTTATTGAAACATTGAATGAGAAAAAAGCACATGAAAAATGAAAAAATAAAAAAGCATAAAAAACTAAAGCTATTCTTTGCCATCGCGCTACCGCTTCTTATTGTAGTGGGTTTATTCTTCCCCTTACCTTACTATATCGAGCAGCCAGGAGGAACCATTCCAGTTAACCAAATGGTTGATGTTGCAGGGAAAAAAGACGAACATAAAGGCAACTTTTATTTAACGACAGTTGAAATGGTTCGCGCCAATGCAGCAAGTATGCTTTATTCCAAGTCGAACTCTTTTGCCACTGTTGTGAGTAGTGAAGAGATGACGGGTGGAATGACCAATCAGCAATTTGACTTGGTCAACCAGTTTTATATGCAGACAGCGCAAAACACGGCTATTTATCAGGCCTTTAAGTTGGCAGGGAAACCTTATGAGATGAAGTATCAAGGTGTTTATGTTTTGAGCATCACTGAGGATTCAACCTTTAAAAATGCCTTACAACTTTCAGATACGATAACGGCAGTTAATGGACATACTTTCAAATCTTCAACTGAGATGATTGATTATGTATCGCAACAAAAAGTTGGGGATAGCGTTACCATCAAATATACACGTGTGGATGGCAGTAATCATGAAGCCACAGGTAAGTACATTAAGTTGAGTAATGGTAAAACAGGGATTGGTATTGGTTTAGTAGATCATACCCAGGTTGTGACAGACCCTAAAGTTAAAATCGATGCTGGAAGTATTGGCGGGCCAAGTGCTGGTATGATGTTTACCTTGGAAATATATAGCCAAATTACAGGCAAAGATTTACGTCAAGGACGCGAAATTGCAGGTACTGGAACGATCAATGAGGATGGCAGCATCGGGCAAATAGGTGGCGTTGATAAAAAAGTTGCTACAGCAAGTAATGCGGGCGCAAAAATTTTCCTTTGCCCAGATGAAACGGAAGAACAGACAAAGGCTTCTGGTACAACAAATAACTACACAGATGCACTTGCGGCAGCTAAAAAGTTGAATACAGATATGAAAATTGTACCTGTAAAGACAATTCAAGATGCGCTAGATTATCTCGAAAAATAAAAAAAGCTGTAATTTACAGCTTTTTTTATGCTTAATATTGATCTTGTAAGAGTGTTTTAAGCTCTGAAATACTTGGCTGGCGTGGATTTCCAGGTGTGCATTGATCATCATAAACAAGGTTTGCAAGCTTATCGAGTTCACACTCCAAGTGGTTTTTATCAACACCATTTCCTGATAGAGTGACATCGATATCGATGCTGTCCGTCAATTTTTTAATTTCCTTAATAAGTTTGTCTACGAGTTCCGCATCATCTTTACCTGTAAGACCAATATAACGCGCAATTTCAGCGTAATCTTCTTGGGCACGGTAAATCTCATAACGTGGGTATGGTGTACGTTTAACGTTTCCTGTTACAGCGTTAAATTTAATGACGTGAGGCATAGCGATAGCGATAGCTAAACCATGTGGTAATTCAAACTCACCACCCACTTTGTGGGCTAGGGAGTGATTAATACCGAGAAATGCATTGGCAAAGGCCATACCAGCTAAGGTTGCTGCATTGTGCATATTGGCGCGTGCGACTTGTCCTTCTTTAGAAGGCTTTGATGGGTCGTAGTGATATGAGGTTGTCAAATTATCAAAGATTAACTTAATGGCACGAAGTGATAATGGTTTAGTATAATCCGAAGCCATGACTGAAACATAGGATTCAAGCGCGTGACTGAGGGCATCAATACCTGACCAAGCCACAGTACGTTTTGGCACGGTCATAACAAATTCAGGGTCAACAATAGCTACTTGAGGTGTAAGTTGATAATCAGCTAAAGGATATTTAACATGGGTTTCATCATCGGTGATAACAGCAAAGGGCGTTACTTCAGAACCTGTACCAGAAGTGGTCGGAATACATACCAATTGCGTTTGATCTTGATGCGGGAATTTGACGATACGTTTACGAATATCGATGAATTTTTGCGCCAACTGCTCAAAGAGAGCTTTTAGTGCAACGTCATCATTGAGGTCAACCTCTCCACGAACAGAGTATTCATAAATCAAGCGGCCAATTTTTGCTGCATCAAGTGGAGAACCACCGCCGAGTGCGATAACTGTGTCAGGTTTAAAATCAGCCATTTGTCGAGCAATTTCAATCGCTTGTGAAAGTGTTGGGTCAGGTTTTACAGAACCATATATTGAAGTTTGAACTTGTGTTTCACGAACGGCCAATTGCTCAAGCATGTGGTCGACAAAGCCAAATTGCAACATGCCGTGGTCTGTGACGACAAAAGCACGCTCGATATTAGGCATTTCTTGTAGGTAAGAAATAGAGTTGTTTTCGTAGTAAATTTCTTTTGGCAGACGAACCCATTGTGGGCGATTACGACGACGTGCCACTGTTTTGATATTCAATAGATCATATGTACTCAAATTGTGTGAGATTGAATTTTTCCCCCATGAACCAGTTCCTAAAGTCAGCGATGGACGCATTGCATCAGTATAGATATCACCAACGCCTCCAATAGAATCTGGTTGGTTAACTAAGATACGTGCAGCACCAATAGCATCAGCATATTCTTTCACAAAAGGATCGTCTTGTGCACCTATCTGGATAGCCGCATTATGCCCAGCGCCTTGATAAGCCAAAAGTTTCTGAACGATGGCGGTACCATTTTCGCGTGAGGTAGATTTGTAAATTGACAAAAGCGGGCTAAGCTTTTCAGAAGAGAGAGCTTCACCAATGTTTTTTTCTTCCAATTCAAAGAGAAGAACATCTTTTCCTTCAGGTACTTTTACGCCTGCTTGTTCAGCAATCCATGGGCCAGGACGGCCGGCAACTGGACCAGTTACTCCGAAGCCCTCACCCGCACGCTCAACAAAAACAAATTTTTCGATGGCTGAATAATCTTCCTTTGGAACATTGTAAGCACCGTGAGCTTGAAGTTTTTCGAGGAATTCATCGTAAATTTCTGCAGCAACTACAGCAGAGTTTTCGGTAGCGCAAATCATGCCGTTATCAAAACGTTTAGAAAGTAGCAGGTCTTCAACTGCACGATCCACATTTGCAGTAGCATCAACGAAGACGGCACCATTACCTGCTCCCACTCCTAGTGAAGGGTTGCCTGACTTGAGTGCTGCATTAACCATTCCGGGTCCACCTGTAGCTAGAATAGAAGCAATACCGTGGTTTTGGATAAGTGCAGTAGTGTTGTAAAGACTTGGATCTTCGACCCATTGGATAAAGTTCTCAGGTGCCCCAGCTTTTAGGGCAGCTTCGTAGACAATACGTGCGGCATGAGAGGAACAATTTTGGGCTTGAGGATGAAAGGCGAATACGATAGCATTTCGTGTTTTTGCTGTTAAAAGTGATTTGAAAATTGTTGTAGAAGTAGGGTTGGTTGTTGGTACAATTCCTGCAAGCACACCCAAAGGGGCTGCAATTTCTACTGAGCCAGCAACTTTGTTCTCGCTGATTACTCCTACTGTTTTATCATTTTTAATTGAATTATAAACAGATTCTGAAGCAAAGCGGTTTTTAGTATCCTTATCCTCAACGATTCCTCGCCCTGTTTCATTATGAGCTTCGTGCGCAAGTTCCAGGGAATGTTCGCTTGCCGCTAAGGCCATTGCTGCGACAATTTTATCTACTTGCACTTGTGTGTAGCCTTCAAATTGTAAAGCGGCTTGATGTGCTTTTTTGACAAGACCGTCTGTATATTGCTCTGCTTTTTCCGCAAGTACAGCTTTATCAGCGGTTGTTAGTTCTTTTTTGGTATTCTTGCTTGACATATTTAAATTTCTCCTTTGTGAAATTTATCACGTTATTATTTTAACAAACTTTGAAAGTGCTGTCAAATAATATTGTGTAAAACCACACAAACTTTTTTTGATAAAATACTATCTGCATTTTAATGATAAAAAAACCGCCTTAAGGGCGGTTTTCATTAGAGTGTTGGTAAAATACATGTGCCCTCTGGGCTATAAAAATCTTTTTGCTTAAGTGTGAGCATTCCTGTTTTCCTATTACGGCGGAAAAGACTAATATTATCGCTATCTTGATGTGCTACGATAATAAAATCTTCTGTACTGTTGAAATTGAAATCGCGGGGCGTTTCCCCTTCAGTTTTTACAATATCTTCTAAAGTTATCTTTGTCCCTAAGGGGCTCACACTGTAGATGGCGATAGAATTATGTCCACGATTTGAAGCATAAAGAAATGCACCATCGGAAGAAAGACGGAGAGCAGATGCGCTCTTTGTGCCTTCAAAATCTACTGGAAGAGTACTGATTGTTTCCAGTGCAGCAAAGCGTCCTTTTTCTTCATTATAGCTGAGAACAGTTACAGTAGAAGAAAACTCACCAATAGCATAAGCAATCTTACCATTGGGATGGAAAGTAAGATGACGTACTCCAGTACCTGCAGGCATACGATAGAGGCTTACAAGAGAGAGCTTGCCTTCTTCACCAACAACATCGTAAACTGTAATCTCATCTGTACCCAAATCACAAGTAACTAAGCGTCCGTCAGGTGTAAGATCTGTGTAATGCACGTGAGGGCGTTCTTGGCCAGGGTGTACTTTTGATCCCTCGCCTTCATGTTTTACAGTGTCTGTTAAGGTAAGCGACCCATCTTTTTGAATTTTGTAGACACGGATTTCCCCTAAGTGATAATTGGCACCGTAAACAAAACCACGTTTATTATCAACGGCTACATAGCACAGAGGTGCGCCAACACTAGTAACATAGTTGAGAAGCTCTGTTTTACCTCTTTTATAGCTGAGAGCAGCAATACCGCCACCATTTTCATCTGCAGCACAAGTGTAAAGATGTTGTTTTGTTTTGTCCAAAGCAAAATAAGTAGCATTTTGAACATGAGCAACTTCAGTTAGATTAGAAAGTTCTTCCTTTGCAATATCTAGGTCAAAACTATAAATCCCCTTTGATTCACGCTTAGTGTAACCGCCAACTAGAATTTTTTCACGCATATCTTGGCTCCTTTAACATTTAATATTCGTATAATTATTTTATCATAAATGAGCGTTTTCAGGAAACTAAATCTCTTGGAATTTGCGAAGATAGGACAGCCAACAAAATGACACAACAAGCTCTTGCAATAAGGGAGTGTTTAGTGTATAATAGTACTGTTGTCTATGGGCAATAATTTCACATTTTGACTTGACAGTGTCGTAGTGCACTTGTGTAGCGGCATTGGCTGACAGTTAAAAGAGGAAAAACTATTTTAAAAGGAGACATTAATATGTCAGTTATTTCAATGAAACAACTTCTTGAAGCTGGTGTTCACTTCGGTCACCAAACTCGTCGTTGGAACCCAAAAATGAAACCATACATCTTCACAGAACGTAATGGTATCCACGTTATCGACCTTCAAAAAACAGTTAAACTTGTTGACGATGCTTACAACTATGTACGTAACGCTTCATCTGAAGGTGCTGTAGTACTTTTTGTTGGTACTAAAAAACAAGCTTCAGAAGCTGTTAAAGAAGAAGCACTTCGTGCTGGTCAATACTATGTAAACCACCGTTGGCTTGGTGGTATGCTCACTAACTGGAATACTATCCAAAAACGTGTAGCACGCCTTAAATCAATCAACAAAATGGAAGAAGACGGAACTTTCGAAGTATTGCCTAAGAAAGAAGTTGTTCTTTTGAACAAAGAACGCGAACGTCTTGAAAAATTCATCGGTGGTATCGCTGACATGCCTCGCATCCCAGATGTGATGTACGTTGTTGACCCACACAATGAACAAATCGCTATCCAAGAAGCTCAAAAATTGGGAATCCCAGTTGTAGCAATGGTTGATACAAATGCTGACCCAGATCCAATCGACGTTATTATCCCAGCAAACGATGATGCTATCCGTGCAGTTAAATTGATCACTGCTAAAATGGCTGACGCTATCATCGAAGGTCGTCAAGGCGAAGATTCAGTAGAAGCTGAACTTGCGGTTAAAGATACTGCTGCTTCAGAAGAATCACTTGAAGAACTTGCTGAAATCGTTGAAGGCAAATAATTTGTAATGAATAATACAGGCGAGGCCCTACGCCTCCCTGTTTTTTTATAAAATATAATAATAGGAGAATTATACAATGGCAGTAACAGCAGCTCAAGTAAAAGAATTGCGTGAAAAAACTGGTGCAGGTATCATGGATGCTAAACGTGCACTTGTTGAAACTGATGGAAATATGGAAGCAGCCGCTGAGCTCCTTCGTGAAAAAGGTATTGCGAAAGCTGAGAAAAAAGCTGACCGTATCGCCGCTGAAGGTTTGACAGGTATCGCTGTAAATGGTAATACTGCAGCACTTATCGAATTGAACTCAGAAACAGACTTCGTTGCTAAAAATGAACAATTCGTTGCTATCGTTAAAGAAACAGCTGAACTTATTGCAGAGAAAAAACCTGCAACTAATGAAGAAGCTTTGGCTTTGACAACTGCAGAAGGTATCAGCCTTGAAGATTCTTACACACAAGCTACAGCGACAATTGGTGAAAAAATTTCATTCCGTCGTTTCCAACTTATCGAAAAAACAGATGCGCAAACCTTTGGTGTTTACCAACACAACCAAGGTCGTATCGGTGTAGTTACAGTTGTTGAAGGTGGAGATGCTGAGCTGGCTAAAGCAGTTGCAATGCATATCGCTGCGATGAACCCAACTGTTCTCTCTTACAAAGAGTTGGATGCTGAGTTTGTTCATGATGAGTTAGCTAAATTAAACCACACAATCGATGAAGATAACGAAAGCCGCAAATTGGTAAACAAACCAATGCTTCCACATCTTGCCTACGGATCACGTAGCCAATTGACTGAAGAAGTTCTTGCAAATGCTGAAGCAGAAATGAAAGAAGAACTTTTGGCTGAAGGTAAACCAGAAGCGATCTTGGGTAAAATCATCCCTGGTAAAGTTGCAAAATTCATCATTGATAACACTAAAGTCGACCAAGCCTACACACTTCTTGGACAACTTTATGTTATGGATGACAGCAAAACAGTAGAAGCTTTCCTTGAGTCTAAAGGGGCTAAAGTTGTAGCATTCACACGTTACGAAGTGGGTGAAGGTATCGAGAAAGCAGAAAATAACTTCGCGGCTGAAGTTGCTGAAGCAGCAGGTCTTGCTTAATTATAAAAAAAACAGTTCATTAGAGCTGTTTTTTTTATGACTATTTGTGTGAAGCGCTTCTTTTTCATGGTTTTAAACTTATAGTGTGTGTAATCTAAAAAATGTAGAAAAGTGATGTAAAATCAAATATAATGTGCTATAATAAAGAGTGAAACTTTGTATTTAAAAATAAGTTTAAATAAAAAGATAAAATTACCTAAAGTTTTGGAGAGAAGATGTCAAGTACAATAATTATTCTTTTGGGCGTTCTCATAGTGATTGTCGTTGGATTCTATGTATTTTCAATGGTAATGCGTAAGAAAACAGAAAATCGTATTCTTGAGTTGGAAGAGCGCAAAGAGCTGCTTTTTGATTTACCTGTGCAAGAAGAATTAGATGCCGTCAAGAAGATGCATCTCGTTGGACAGTCACAGACCATTTTCCGTGAGTGGAACCAAAAATGGATTGATTTGTCATCAGATTCATTTGCTGATTTAGAAAACCATATTTTTGAAGCTGAGCAATTGAATGACTCCTTCCATTTTTTCCGTGCACGTGAGTCTGCTGATGATAGCGAAGCACAAATCGAAGTTATGGAATCTGAAGTCGAAGCGATTCGTGCAGGTGTTGCAGAGTTGGTCGAACAAGAAAAACGTAATTCGACAAAAATTCAAGAATCTCTTGACCTTTATGAAACACTCCGCGATGAAATCACTGATAACCAAGAAAAATATGGTACAGTTATTGACGAAATTAACCGTCACTTAGCAAACATAGAAACAGAATTTTCACAGTTTGTTACGCTTAACTCAACAGGGGATCCGATTGAAGCAGCCGAAGTGTTAGAAACTGCGGAAGAACATACAATTGCTTTGCGTGCAATTACAGAGCAAATCCCAGACTTGCTTGTTGTTGTCGATAAAGAGTTGCCAAAACAAATTGAAGAGTTAGAAGAAACAGTTCATAAGTTCGAAGAGGAAGATTACGTACTTCCTGCAAGTGTTAACCTTGAGAATGAAATGAAAGCTATCCAAGATGATTTGGAGGAAGCTAAAGCCCTTCTTGACAGTTTTGAACTTGAAGCAACGGAAGCCCGTATTTCTTCAATTAATGACCGTATTAACGGTATTTATGACATTTTTGAGCGTGAATATAAAGCACGTCGTAGCGTAGAAAAACGCGTCAATATTCTCCGAAGCTATATCGAACACACACGTGCAAACAACAAAAACCTCTTGTTAGAAATCGACCACACGATGCAGTCATATTTGCTGTCTGACAATGAAAAAGCAGCTGTACGTAGCTACTCTGAGCATCTTGATATCCTCGAAGGGGAAGTTGACAGTGTGCTTGAAGCAGTTAAAGAAAAACAAAAACCTTACTCTGCTTTAGGTGGAAATGTAAATTCAATTATTGAAGCTTTGGAAGATATCGAAAAGAACCAAATTAGTATTAGTGAAGGACTTGCTAACTTACGTGAGCAAGAAAAAGTTGCACAAGAAGCTGCTGATCGCTTTGACTCAGAATTACGCATCATCAAGCGTTATGTGGAAAAACGTAACCTTCCAGGTTTACCGAAAGATTATTTAGATCTCTTCTTTGCGACAAGTGAGCGCTTAGAAGCCCTCTTTAAAGAATTAGGTAAAGTACGTATTAATATTGATGTAGTGAACCATCAACTTGACACATCTACTCAAGATATGGAAGCCTTGAAAGATGCAACAGATGATTTAGTAGATCATGCCGTTCTTGCAGAACAGTTGATGCAATATGCTAATCGTTATAAAGCAAGTGATGAACGTATTGCTGGAGCCATTGCTCGAAGCTTACAACTCTTTGATCGTGCGCGCAACTATGATGGAGCTTTTAACGAAATTTCAAACGCTCTAGAAATGGTTGAACCAGGAGCAGCAGAACGTATTGCAAATGTATACAATAATCACAAAGAAAAACCAGATTATCGTTAATAAAAAGACGTAAGGAAACTTACGTCTTTTTATTTTATATCATTTTAAAATGTCCTTTCCTAACAAGCTCAAGTCTCGAATAAAAGGACAAATGGTTATTGTATGAAATATGTTATAATAGGCCTATGAATGAAACTGAAAATATTATGGAAGAATTGCATTGCATTGGCTGCGGTGCATTGATTCAAACAAAAGATAAAAATGCCTTGGGTTTCCTGCCTGCAGGAGCGCTAGCGAAAAGAGGAGAAGATGACGCACTGTACTGTCAACGTTGCTTCCGCCTTCGTCACTATAATGAAATCGCTGATGTCAGCTTGACAGACGATGATTTTTTGCGCCTTTTGAGCGAAATCGGTGAGCATGATGCGTTAATCGTGAATGTTGTTGACATCTTTGATTTTAATGGCTCCTTAATCCCAAGCTTGCATCGTTTTACGGGCAACAATCACCTTCTCTTAGTAGCCAATAAGAAAGACATTCTGCCGCACTCATTAAAAGTTGGTAAAATGAGCGCTTGGCTCAAGGAGCAAGCAAAGAAAGCTGGTCTCCGTCCTCTTGATGTTCTTGTAACTTCAGCTAAAAATCAAGATGATGTTCGAGAACTCATGGAAAAAATTGAGAAAATGCGTAAAGGTCGTGATGTTTACGTAGTTGGTGTAACGAATGTGGGTAAATCTACATTAATTAATGCCATTATCAAACTTGTCACAGGGGATGACAATGTGATTACCACTAGCCGTTTTCCAGGGACGACTTTAGATAAGATTGAGATTCCTCTTGATGATGATAGCTTGCTTATTGATACACCGGGGATTATTCATCGTGGACAAATGGCGCACTATCTTGAAGCAAAAGACCTGAAACTCGTTTCACCTAAAAAAGAAATCAAGCCTAAAACTTATCAACTTAATGCAGGGCAAACTCTATTTTTAGGGGGGCTTGCACGTTTTGACTATATACAAGGTGAAAAACAAGGGCTTACTGTTTTTTGTGACAATGAGTTAGATATTCATCGTACAAAATTAGAAGGAGCTACTGAATTTTATGAAAAACATGCGGGTGGTTTACTTCAACCGCCACGTGCGAAAAATCTTTCGGACTTCCCAAAACTCATCCGTAAAGAATTTTCTGTCAAAGAAAAATCAGATATTGTCTTCTCTGGTCTAGGATGGATTCGGGTTGCGGAACGTGGCGTTGTGGCAGCATGGGTACCAGAAGGTGTAGACGTAGTTCTGCGTAAGGCATTGGTATAAGTATGATAAATCTAGAAGAAAAACAAGAACGTGTCTTACTCGTTGGCGTAGAGACCTTTGAAAATAGCGAAAATTTTGAAAGCTCGATGCTTGAACTTGCTGAACTCACAAAAACAGCAGGGGGGCTTGTGATTGATGCCTTTACACAAAAGCGGGACAAATACGATACTAAATTTCTGATTGGAAGCGGCAAGCTTGAACAAATGAGGTGGGCAATTGAAGTCGGAGAAATAGACACGGTTATTTTCAATGACCGTCTGACACCTCGCCAAAACATTAATCTGGAAGAAGCTTTAGGAATCAAAGTTATTGATCGGATGCAATTGATATTGGATATTTTTGCATTGCGGGCGCGGTCTCATGAAGGGATGCTTCAAGTCGAACAAGCTCAGCTTAGCTATTTGTTACCACGCTTGGTCGGCCAAGGTATCATGCTCAGTCGTCAAGGAGGAGGTATCGGCTCCAAAGGTCCTGGTGAAAGTAAACTTGAAACAGACCGTCGTTATATTCGGACACGTATTGAAAATATAGATAAACAGCTCCAAAAAGTTGAAAAAACCCGTGAAACGATTCGGAAAAAGCGTAAAGAAAGCTCTATCTTTAAAATCGGATTGATTGGCTATACGAATGCCGGGAAGTCAAGCATAATGAATGCTTTGACTGAAAAAACGCAATATGAAAAAGATGAACTTTTTGCTACACTAGATGCAACAACCAAGTTGGTAAAAATAAAAGAGGATTTTACAGTCAGTCTTACAGATACAGTTGGTTTTATTCAAGATTTGCCGACGGAGCTGATTAAGGCATTCAAGTCGACTTTAGAAGAGTCGACTCATGTGGATTTACTCATCCATGTCATTGACGCGAGTAATCCCCATCATGAAGTCCATGAAAAAACAGTCCAAAAATTGATGGAAGAAATGGATATTCAAGGTATTCCTGTGTTAAATGTCTATAATAAGATGGATATTGCTAAGGATTTTGTACCTACTTTGACACCAGCAGTACAGCTTTCGATTAAGTCAGACGAAGGTGTCCAGTGGTTGCGTACGGCAATTTTAGAAAAATTGCATGAGCTCTTTGTTGCTTTTGAGTTAGATTTGCCTTATGCAATGGCTTATAAACTACCTGAACTGAAAAAAATAGCCATGGTCAACGAAGTTGTTGAAGGTGAAACAGCTTATAAAGTTAAAGGGATCATTGCTCCCAGCATGACCTGGAAGCTGGATAATTATTAGAAAAGAGAATTAAAATGGAATTAACTGGAAAACAAAAGCGTTACCTGCGAAGCCTCGCAGTAAATATTCGCCCCATAGTTCAAATCGGAAAATCTGGACTGTCGAACGAAATTCTTACAAGTATTCGCCACGCTGCAGATGCGCGTGAATTAATTAAAGTTAACATCTTACAAAACTCTGATGAAACTGCCAAAGATGTTGCAGCGATGATTGATGAAATGGGGCTCAACGTTGTCCAAATTATCGGACGTAATGTAGTAGTCTTTAAGGTTAGTGATCGTAAAGAAAATCGTAAAATTTCAGAAGATGTAAAAAAGGTATAAGTTATGTCGCTTGAACTTCTAACACCTTTTACTAAGGTGGATCTACAAGAGGAAAATGCTCGTGTTCGCCGTGCCATCGGTCTTTTTTGGGGAAGTTTCAATCCTGTACACATCGCACATTTAACAATCGCTGATCAAGTGCGTCAGCAGCTGAATTTAGAACAAGTTGTGTTTCTTCCGGAACATAATACCGATGGGCATGTTACCCGCATGTTAGAGCTAGCACTGGAAGGGAAAGAAGGTCTTGTATTGAACAAATGCCGCTGCCAAGCAGATGAAGGCATATATGAAACAGTAAAGGCCCTCAAGGAAGAACATCCCAATACAGATTTTTACTTTATCATTGGGGGAGATTTAATCAATAGTTTACCAAGTTGGAAAAATATTGAGCAACTTTTAGAATTAGTACAGCTGGTTGGCGTACGTCGACCACGCTTCCGCGCGGGGACAAGTTATCCTATTTTGTGGGTGGATGTACCGGGAATGGATATCTCTGGTAATATGATACGTGAACAATTTAGCCGAGGGCTTGTTCCAAATTTCTTGTTAGCACCCAAAGTACTTGCTTATATTAAGAAAGAGGGACTTTATGTTTGATTTTTATCCAGAAGTAAACTTGTCAAGAGAAGAACTACTTGCGAAGATAAAAGCTCAAATGTCTGAAAAACGTTTCCAACATATCCTAGGAGTAGAGAAAGCAGCAGTTGCACTTGCTGAAAAATATGATGTAAATGTGCATAAAGCAAGTCTTGCTGCTCTGTTGCATGATTACGCAAAAGAAACAGCAGATGACATCTTTTTAGAACTGATTGAAAAGTATAACTTGAATCCTGATTTGAAAAATTGGGGCAATAACATATGGCATGGTACAGTGGGCATCTATAAAATGCAAGAAGATTTAGGTTTGAAAGATACCGAAATTCGACATGCAATCGAGGTGCACACTGTAGGGGATGCAGCGATGTCTGACTTAGCAAAAGTACTTTATGTGGCGGACTATATTGAAGAGGGACGTGATTTCCCGGGTGTTATTGAAGCGCGAGCTATCGCGGATTACTCTCTGAATATGGCAGTTGCCTTTGAGACAATGCGACTTATTGATTATCTGGCTGAACTTCGTGTAAAAATTTACCCCCAAAGTATCGAAACATATAACGCATTTATCAAATATCTTAAAAAATAATAATAAAAATAGAAAATAGGAATAAAATGAATTCAAAACAATTACTCGAAACAGTTGTAAAAGCAGCCGATGATAAAAAAGCTTTAGATATTGTAGCACTTGATGTCGCTGCTGTGTCAGGCGTTGCAGATTATTTCGTTGTCCTTGAAGCAATGAATACACGTCAGATTGATGCGATTGTTGATAATGTCGCTGAAGAAGCAGATAAGCTTGGTGTTCAAGCAGCAGGTCATATTGAAGGAGATGCGCGTACAGGATGGGTTTTAGTTGACTTAGGTGACGTGATTGTCAATGTTTTTGACCATGATTCACGCTTGCGTTTTAACTTAGAGAAACTATGGTCAGATGCACCACTTGTTGATATTAATGAATGGATTTCTGAATAAATGACGGCTTCTTATGAGGAATTTGCCCGGGTCTATGATTCCGTAATGGATGAGGAGCTCTATGACTTGTGGTTTGAGTTTAGTCAAAGACATTTTCCAGCAAAAACGCAAAATATCATGGAATTGGCATGTGGTACAGGGATTCTCTCGATAAGATTTAGTCAAGCAGGCTATGAAGTAACCGGTGTTGATTTGTCAGAGGAAATGCTGACCATTGCAGATAAACGTGCACGTCAGATGGGGGCAAAAATTACTTTTGCTGCCGGAGATATGCGTGAATTATCAGGAGAAACCACATTTGATGTTGTGACTTGCTATTCGGATTCGCTTTGTTACATGTCGAATGCTTCTGAAGTTCAACGCGTTTTTGATGGTGTTTATAATTCTTTAAATGCGGAAGGTGTGTTTATCTTTGATGTCCATTCGACATATCAAGTGGATTCGGTCTTTCCAGGTTACTCTTATCACGAAAACGATGAAGATTTTGCTTTTCTCTGGGATTCTTTTGTAGGGGATTACCCTCATTCAGTCGTCCATGAATTGACTTTCTTTGTTAAAGATTCCGATGGAAAATTTGTGCGTAAAGATGAAGTACATCAAGAGAGAACGTACCCAATAAAGGAATATTTGACAAGACTTCAAAAATTTTCTAAAGTAGAAGTATATGCTGATTTTGAAGATGAAAAACCTGAAGAAGAAAGCTTACGTTGGTTCTTTGTATGCAAAAAATAATAGGAATTGTTGCTGAGTTCAACCCTTTTCACAATGGACATAAATATTTATTAGATCAGGCAGGCGATGGTATAAAAATCGTTGCCATGTCTGGTAATTTTATGCAAAGGGGTGAACCAGCTCTTTTTGATAAATGGACAAGAGCTGAAATGGCTCTAAAAAATGGTGCAGATATCGTGGTTGAGCTTCCTGTCATGGGAGCTGTCCAAGCTGCTGATTTTTTCGCACAGGCAGCAGTGGATATTCTTGATAAAATGGGGATTGGTGAACTTGTTTTTGGTTCGGAGTCTACCCTTGATTATCAAAAAATCGTGAATCTTTATGAAGAGAAGTCAACCGAAATGGAGAACTTCATTAAAGATTTACCTGATACATTGAGTTATCCCGAAAAAACTCAGATGATGTGGCAGAAATTCTCAGGCTTACATTTTGATGGAAATACACCCAACCATGTCCTGGCTCTTGCTTATGCCAAAGCCAGTGCGGGCAAAGATATAAGACTACAAGCCATTCAGCGTAGTAACGATTTTCATTCTCGTAGTTTATCTGGTGAAATTGCTTCAGCAACAGCTATTAGAGCAAATATTGATCAACAAGATATTTTGAATTTTGTGCCGGAAAATTTAAAACAACTCTATCAGCACCCCAGAGTTTCTTGGGATAATTATTTCACTTTGCTTAAGTATAAGATAATCTCCCATGATTTGAGCCTTATTTTTCAAATGAATACAGAGTTGGAAAGTCGGATAAAAACAGCCATCAAGCAAGTGAATACTGTCGATGAATTGATAGAGGCAGTGCATACAAAACGATATACTAGAGCACGTGTAAGACGGCTTTTGACCTATGTTTTATTGGATATTCCACGTGATTTTCAGTTGCCTCAAAACATTCATGTTTTAGGTTTTACAAAGCAAGGACAACAACATCTGGCTAAAGTGAAGGATAAGCTTGTGACTCGCATTGGAAAAGAATCATGGGACTTACTTACGCAAAAATCAGATGATATTTATCAATTAGGAAATCGTAATTTTAAAGAACAGAACCATGGGCGCAAACCATTGATTTTGTGATATAATATTTAAGAATAAATTGAAAATAGGAGGTGTCCCATGGGACGCAAATGGGCCAATATTGCCGCAAAAAAATCAGCTAAAGACGGAGCAACATCAAAAGTTTATGCAAAATTTGGTGTTGAAATATATGTAGCCGCAAAGCAAGGGGAGCCAGATCCAGAGTCAAATACAGCGCTCAAGTTTGTTATTGAACGTGCGAAACAAGCACAAGTTCCAAAGCATGTTATTGATAAAGCGATTGACAAAGCTAAAGGTGGAGCAGAAGAAGCTTTCGTTTCTGGACGATATGAAGGATTCGGACCGAATGGATCAATGATTATCTGTGAAACGTTAACTTCAAATGTAAACCGTACAATTTCTAATATCCGCACAATTTTCCATAAAAATGGTGGGAATATTGGTGCGGAAGGTTCTGTAGGCTACATGTTCGATAATACAGGTGTGATCGTCTTTGCTGGTGATGATGCTGACGAGATTTTTGAATATTTGATTGAACAAGAAATTGACGTCCGTGATGTTTCTGCGGAAGAAGGACAAATTATTGTTTATACAGAACCTACAGATTTACACAAAGCAATTGCTGCTCTCAAAGAAAAAGGTATTACTGAATTTACAACAACTGAACTTGAGATGATTGCACAGAGCGAAGTTGAACTTTCTGGGGAAGATTTAGAAACCTTCGAAGGTTTGGTAGATGCTCTAGAAGACGACGACGATGTTCAAAAAGTTTATCATAATGTTGCAAACCTCTAATAATTGTTGATATAACTGTGTTTGAGTAACGCTCTAATTTATGAATCGCCTTAAAGGGGCACACAAGGGGCATAACTGTATAAAAAAGTAAAAGCGGGGCTATCAAGCTCCGCTTATTTTTTTGTTCAATTGATCGATTAAATCTGACTTCATTTGCTTTGTTACGTGGGTATATATTTTTAGAGTTGTATTTGGGCTATGGTGGCCAACTCGTTCCATGATACTTTTTAGAGGTAGATTAAGTTCTGCAAGCTGTGATATATGGGTATGTCTAAAAGTGTGAGTGGAAAGTTTTTTATTTAGCTTTAGATAACTTTTGACATGTCTTAATGAATCATTTATATTTCCTATATAAATTGGAGTTCCAAACATTGTAGTGAAGATATAATCTTCATCTTGATAAAATTTAGAAGTCTGCTTCATCAAAGAATTTTCAAGAATAATCTCGTCAATAATTTCGATGGCACGATCTGGAAGAGATACAATCCTTTTGGAGTATTCATTTTTAGGTTCGGTTGCTACTGGTTTGTTTTTTTTAATTGTATAATCTAAAGTCTTGGTAATATGGACAGCTTTGCCATCGTAATCACTATACTTCAAAGCGATAAGTTCTCCATAGCGCAAACCTGTAAGGGACAGGAACTCAGCAATTTGTCCATAGCGTTTTGATCTCTTGTTATTGGTGAGCCTTTTTATAACTGCATCTAATTCATCATGTTCAAGATATTTTTCTTCTACACTATCTGTCTTATCAGTCTTTTTTTTATCAATTCTTACATCACTTACAGGATTGGAAGAAATATATCCTCGCATTTTAGCATACCTAAAAATATTTGATAGCATGGTTTTGTATCCATCAACAGTGCTAAACGATAGGTCTTCTTCATAGTAAATCTTATCAATCCATGTCTGGATGGTACCGCTTGTGATATTACCAATCAGAGCAGTTTTTACAATACGATCATCAGAATTTTTCCACTGGCTTTGAATATGACGTACAGTTGATGCTTTACTGGTTTTTGAATATTTGACCATCCATTCTTTATATATCATTTCAAGGGTTTGTTTTCCCTCAGGAATATCAGATAGCTTGTTCTTAATTTTATCAGCAAGCTCAGCCTGGGCAACTTTTTGTGCTCGTGAAGTATTTTTATCGAGAGTAATAGATACCTTTTTGAGTTTTTCGGTTAAGGGATCACGATATCTCTCAAAATATTTATATTTACCATTGTCTAACTCTTCTACCCACATTTGATTTCTACTCCTTTTTTCTGTAAAATAGAGTACAAGAAAACTTCACGTTTGTCGTGTTGTTTTTATACTTATTTCATCTAAAGTCACCCCTCAGTCGCCAAACTTGGGTGGCTTTTTTTGCTTATTTTTTGAAAGTTCTACCGCAATTGTTACAGTACCATTCATTCTTCCCTTTTTTTCCTGCAAAACCTGCTAATAATCCGATACCGCCAGTTAGAATCGCTCCTCCAGTTGCTTTCCCAACTGAAAAACCTTTACGATTATTTTGCATAAAGCTGACATTTGTACTCCAACAGTGCTTACATCTGATTTTTCCCATAATTTTTCTCCTTGCCCTTTTACCGTGATTAGTGCACGTAGTTTTATTTATGCTAATCTGGCATAATCTCCCCAAATATCGCTGTAATCATTCACAATTACGCTTTTAGCATAGTAGAAAGGACAACTTGTTGCATCGATAAATTTCGAGAAAGTGTCAAAGTTTCCGCCATGGTTTAGAAATAATCCCCACAAAATCAAAATAGCCTCTTTATTCGCTCTTGCTTCAAATGGATTAGTTGTGTCATCATGTCCGCACCTACAAGTGTCTCCGTTTACTGCATGTCTCCAATCATGGACTACATCAAAAAGTGTCATTGTTTTAGGATTCCATGTAAATTTTTTTAATTTGGTATTGATACAGCAATGAGGTCCCTCAAGTTCGTAAGGTATACACTCGTATCCCATGCGTTCTATATTTCCTAAAAAGTGGTCTGAAATTTCCTTTACGTACATAAGTCACCTTCATTTTTTCCCACTTTTTCCGCGACCATAAAACATAAGTTTGAGCGCAATCTTATCACTTTCAGTCAATGGTTTTCCGCCAGCAGAAAGCCAATCATCCCAGTTTGGTTCATCATCATCTGCGACTGCCGCTAAGTCAACCTTAGTTTGTTTAGGTTCAGATTCATCGCGACCAAGTAGGTAGTCAACTGTAACATGGAAATAGTCAGCGACTTTTGCTAAGTCGCTTGCTTTAGGATTTGTTTTTTTCCATGTATAAAATAAATTTTCGCTGAATCCTAATTCAAGTGCTAAATCTTTCATGGTTATATGCCTACTTTTAGCTAAATTTTTTATGTTTTCGAATACAGTCATATCACTCTTCCTAGAAAATAAATTTATCGAAAGTATAAAAACTTATAGTTAACTCTTGACAAAAACAATAAGATGTTATAGAATTAGTCTTGTAAAGATAAGTTAGTCTTTCGGTTACAAAATAGACCTATAAAAAGCACTTTAAACGCTCCGCCAAGAATGTTTGTAAAGCTTTTATTAGGTGTTTTAACTATGCATTTATTGTACAAGAACTTATAGTTTTTGTCAAATGTAAACATAAAAAACACTAACTTTTTCTAATACAAAATCATATACGAAAGGAGTTACTAAAAATGCCAACAAGTGACAACGGACTAAAACTCGTTAATTCATTCATTGAAGAAACAGGAATTGAAAAAATGAGTTTGGCTGCAAAATATGGAATTGCAAAGAATGTGATGATTGATATTTTGTCTGGACGACTACAAACACCTAAAGCACATCAAATTATTTTGAAAATAATTGATGACTTCAAGCTTCGTTAGAAAGGAAAACAAAGTGGAAGACAAAAAGCTAGAATTCGAAGTTCGAGCGCCAGGTAGTGATATGAGAACTACTGTAAAAGTAGATGGATATAATTACCAAGCTATCGATAAAATTTGCAAGCAGACGAACATTACACTGTTTGAAGTTACAAATCGTCTGCTTGAGTTTGCACTAAAGCATGTAGAAATTACCGACAAGCAGTAGAAAGGAGAAATATATGCCATATGCAAAAGTGACATATCTTCCAGTCGATAATCCAGAAGATGCTGAATGGTGTGACAAAGAGCATTTAATGCAGAAGTGGGAAGGGCTCACTAAACCAACACTAACTGCGTGGCTAAAAGAAATGCGGGAAAGACCAGAATTCAAAAAAGGAGTCTTAAATCCTACGCACAAAATAGTCTTTATCAACAAGGAAGTTTTTCGAGAATTTGTTGAATGGAAAGAAGCCACTCGCTATAGGAATTATAAAAAATAGAAAAGGAGCAAAATATGAATCAATTAATTACAATCACACAAAATGAAAACAACGACTCAGTAGTAAGTGGTCGTGAGTTACATGACTTTTTAGAAGTAAAAACACCATATCATATTTGGTTTGAACGAATGACTGAATATGGATTTACTGAAAACGTTGATTTTATAGGTTTTGAACAAAAAAGTTCAAAACTAGGGGGTCGTCCAAGTCAAGATCATGCTCTAAAACTGGAAATGGCCAAAGAAATTTCTATGATCCAGCGTACAGCAAAAGGCAAAGAAGCTCGTCAGTACTTTATCCAAGTTGAAAAAGAGTACAAGCAGCGACAACAAGCTCCACTCACATTGGACCAACAAATTGCAGCTATCGCAACTGGTTATGGAAGTGTGAAAGAAGAACTAGTAGAAGTTAAAGATCAAGTTGCTGATTTAACTAATCGTTTCGGACTTCCATCAAATAAAGCTAAAGTTTTGCAAAAGAAAGTAGCAAGCAAAGTTTATATGTTTACTGGCGGTAAAGC
>SKEL01000625.1_pt1 | contig 37229 bp, 48 predicted proteins | sample 4826741 | NCBI WGS metagenome assembly SKEL01 (sample SAMN11008810, study PRJNA524170) | human gut metagenome | biome: Human fecal sample; material: Feces; isolation source: fecal sample from pouch patient p33 | host: Homo sapiens | place: Israel: Tel-Aviv | collected 2016-03-22
CGCTGTATGAATCCCGCCTGAAGGGAAAGCTGCACGTAATCAGCAAGCGATATACGCAGCGAATTGAGCGGCATAACCTGAATCTGAGGCAGCACCTGGCACGGCTGGGACGGAAGTCGCTGTCGTTCTCAAAATCGGTGGAGCTGCATGACAAAGTCATCGGGCATTATCTGAACATAAAACACTATCAATAAGTTGGAGTCATTACCCGCATGATTCAGCAGATAAATCCTTGAAAGCAGGTACTCAGCCCTCAGTGAACAGAATAAGTCAGCGTAATGTACTTTAGTGCTGACCACGTGCTCTGTATGATACAGAATCTATCTACTATAAACGAAAATACAGCACGATCAATGCTCACACTCTATATGGGACGTTCGTACCTGGACATGATTATCTGTGTTCAATGTCCCCGCATGACCGTCTTAACATCCAGAATATTACGTTTCCAAAAAAACCAGAAATGATAAAAAATGAGCTTAACGTACAATAATTTTCGATATCCAAACTGACCCCTATATGCCCATATCCAAAGTAATTCAGGATAACAGCTTCCCTACTCACTAGAGTGATTGCCGGGATTTACGTTTTATTGCGCTACTGATTGTGCCACGGCTGCACCCTAGCACTTTCTGTACCTGTGTCCAGGAGCTACCGCTTTCTATCAACCTGATAATTGCATCATGTCTGGCTTGATTAGGTTTACGCCCTTTATATTTGCCGTCTTTCCTTGCTTTCTCTATCCCTTGTTTCTGGCGTTCCCGCCGTTGTTCATAGTCCCTTCTGGCAACAGCGGCCAGCATATCCAGCAGCATATCGTTAATGGCTGCAAACAACCGGCTATCAAACTCACTCATACCAGAATTAATCCATGTCGTCGGCACATTCACCGCCATAACCCGGATGTCTTTCTGCCGGATCATTTTCTTCAACGTATTCCAGTCTTCCCCTGACAGGCGGGAAAGTCTGTCCACATCCTCGATAAGCAAAATGTCATTTTGTTGGCAATCTCTCAGAAGACGAAAAAGTTCCGGGCGCTCAAGACGGGTGCCGGATTCATTCTCAATATAGTAGCTGCAAATGATCAGGCCTCTTTCCCTGGCAAAAGCCTCGATAGTTTCCAGGGCACGCGAAGCATCCTGTTCTGCTGTTGAAGCTCTCAGATAAGCGCGGACAAAGCTTGTTGGTACATTTGAAGTCATATTACAGAACCGGTTCACATAAGGTTATACCACTATACCCAAAATGCACCAGAAAGTAGATCGACAGGAAAGGCACACTCTAAAAGAACCAGAAAACAGACCTCTGGTCATAAAGTGACAATGTCACATGAAAATTTACAACGTAAAGATGATGTAAAGACAAGTACTGATTTACTATGTAAAGCCAATATAATGATGCGCTAGTCTTTACAAAATAAAGATAACATAAATACATGATTGTCTTTATTTGTGCTTTACATGGTAAATCCTATGTAATATAAAGACACTGTAAAGATAAAATCATCTTTACAGAAAACACACAATGTAAAGACAAGACGATCTTTACATGATCTTTACATGATAAAGAGAGGAATCCTCAAATGGGTAAAATCTTGCTTGTCGTATCAGATAAGGGTGGTGTAGGAAAAAGTACCTACGTGGCTAACACAGGCTCAATGCTAGTCAATAAAGGTAAGTCGGTAATTATCCTCAAGACAGATAAAAACCACGATCTGTTGAGCTGGAACGAAAAGCGGAGAGATAACGGCTTACTCACTATCCCGGTTCACGCAGCTTACGGAAACGTCAGCAATGAAATTAAGCGACTTAGTAAGCTGTGTGAAGTCCTCATTGTCGATTGCCCCGGCCACGACAGCCAGGAGTTCCGTAGCGCCCTGACAGTATCAGATATCGTGGTAACACTGGTTAAGCCGTCCTCTGATTTCGAAAGCGAAACACTGACCAGTGTTACAGAGAAAATCCGCACCGCTCAGAAAGCTAACGCAGCCCTGGAACCGTGGGTGCTGTTCACCAGAATCAACTCAGCAAAACCCCGCCACAGAAAAGCGGCCATTGATCTGGATAAATTACTGCGGTCGGACAACATCTGGATTCAACCTCTTAAAACCCGGATATCCGAGCTGGATGTGTATGAAAGCGCCTGTAATGAAGGGGCAGGGGTACATGACGTTAGCCGGGCATCAAGCCTTTCAACAGCGAAAGCACAGATTGAACTAGTAGCGCAGGAAATTGGAATTTTATAGTAATATCAATACCATCTATAACAATCTTTACATTGTAAAGATAATATAAAGACAGTATGATATTTACTATTAATGCATACCGTACAAGGGGAAATTGTCATGGCTTTGAAACTAAACCGTCCGAACATCGATGAATCTCAGCAACCAGCAACAAACGCAGAAACCGCGCGTTTTATCTCCGGCGCTACCAGAGCGCCTGTAGTGGGTAAACCAAAGTTGATGAACTTCAGACTTTCTGCCCATTTTGAGGACATACTGGAAGCTGAAGCTATCAGAACAGGGCAGAGCAAAACAACCGTTCTCAAAGCGGCGCTGGCGATGTACAACAGCCAGGATGAAAACATAAAGAATCACTGGTTGCTTGAGTCTGCAAAATTCTAACCATAGAAGCATGGATGAAAATCTATGAGATATTTAACCGAATTGATCTGTAACCTCTACAGGTTGACAGATCACCATAAACTGACCACAGCAACGTTTAAAAATCTTGCTGATATTAAGTTATTTAAACCTACAGCAGATGCAGACACCATATTGCAGCTTGAAAATATATTTAGCGAATACTCACTGAGATATATTGACAGGGATCTGGCTGAAATTCTGAGCAACTTAATAACTACAGATAAGAAACACTCTCTGGACTTCGATTTTAACAAAATACAATCTCTGACTGACTCGAAAAGTTTCGGTTGTGGATGGAGCAAGGTAATAAATGGTAGTTGGTTCAAAGATCTTTATTCGTGGGGAGAGGGGATGTATCCTGCCGAAAATCTGAAAGCTGAAAATATTTCAGACTGGGAGGATAATATATGGCACATTGAGCATGAAGGTTTCAAGCCTCGCGATCCTATTAATGTTAAATATTACTCTTGGATTGACCGATATGTGGCTTTAAACAGTGGTGGTTCACATCATGCAGCAATGGTTGTATATCAATCTGTCAGAGACAAATTAGAGTATAAAAGAGAAGCGGTTATTGAACAACTGAGCATAAATTCAAACACCGTTGAAATACTTGGCCAGAACTACTATTCATTCATATTCCAGATAAAACACCCTAGTAATAAGACAGAAAATTATACATCAGAATATGAATTTACAGATGCTTTAAAAGACTTTGGACAAAACAGACATACCACACTTAAACCTGTTAATTACGTTTCTAACATAAAATTAGCATTTATTCCAAAAGATGCTTTAAAAACAAACAGCGAGACATTCCGCAACTGGTTTTATTCTGCAATTAGCTACGGAAAAATAATATCACTCCCTGATTATCTGAAAAATCCAGCACATTATCATACACATCATTACTCACATGAACTGGACTCGATAACACTTGGCAACCCAAGCAGAAAATATAAACTGATAGGAGATTCTTAGCTTTTATATAAAAAACAAATGTTATCATTTGTCAGAAGATCGGCGAGGGTAGTACATTCAAGAACCACAATATTTGTTCCTTCAAACAAACTGGCATCAGGTATCTTATCGAAGCCGATAACCATAATCGGCTTTCGGTCTATAAAATCAAATATTACTAATGGAAGTATTACACTGTTAATTGATTCAAACTCTTTAAAGAATGCATCAGAGCCATACTCACTGGCAGGGAAAAGAATCTCACTTAATCTTACTCCATAAAAAACATGGTAGTTTTCTTTAAGATTATCATTTAAAATATTAACAGCCTTAGCATATTTTTCGTTAATAAACTCTCTCACCTGATATTTCATAAAATTCTCCAATAAGAACCGACTGTAGGTTACCGGGCAAACGCCGTAAAATGGCGTCAATGACGTCATTTTACGGCGTTTGCCCTATCCTGCATCACAGTGAAAAGGCAGGGACTGGCATAACCGCTGAGTAGCATCATTGCTGGCTTATCTCGCTACTGTTCTCGGTGCTTTCGTCCGCAGGTTCGGGAACAAGTAACTTGTGCCAGGGCATAGTTTTGTTGAGCAGCTCCATCAGAGGCTCAGCCAGCAGTCCCAAAATCCAGGTTGCCGTAATCACCGGTATAGTCAGATTTTGTGGAGTCCATAACTGGTGATCGAGATGATACCAGGTGATGACACACAAAATACCACCCAGCCAGAATACAGCCCATTTAAACGCACCAAGAATGGCTAACACAAAAACAAAGATAAAATGTAAAACACTCGCGACAAGAAGACGAAGATAAAACCATCCCCAGCCAAGCCACTTAACAAAAGTGCTCCCTGTTTTCACTGCAAAACGTTTCTTACGCTCCCTGGCTATTTCTTTCCTGAATTTAGCACGTTCTTCCCCCTGAGGGAATTGATAGATTTTAGCCATGAGTTACCTCATATCATATATTCACTAGAGGACTTTTTTATCAAACTCTTCCAAGAATTTAGCTTCATCATCAGAAAGAGAAATATCTTCATTGAGAGAAAAATCAAATCTTAGCATATGCACCATACGTCCTTTTTTTCCTGCCACTGAAAATTTTATATCCCTTATCTCTGTCTTTTCTATGATTTCTCTTATACTTTTGTTTATAACATCACGAATAAAAAAAGAGTACTTTGGATATCTGTATACCTTCTCACCATTTTCAATATTATAAAGCCCCATTTCCTCTTTCAGTTGGTCAACTGAAATTTCGAAGGATTTACTCGCAGGGTTTAAACTATAGTATTTTCTGATAACCTGATATAAGTTTGTGGAGTTTACACTGTTCAAGATAACAACAGATTTTAACACCTGTGTTGTATATCTGTTTTCAGAGCCAATAAGTTTTGAAAAGTATCTTTTTGCAGTATTAGTAAATTTAATACGAACAGTAGCCAAATGATCATAATAGGCACAAAATTCGGTTAAATTTAAATCCAATCTGTCAGGTATCTTGTTTTTAGATGTTGATATTCCCAATTCATTAGATAGGGTTTTTAAATCATCTCTATTTAAAACTAATGTCGTTGAAGCCAGAACTTTTGCACCTTCTTTTAAGGCCGCATATGCAGCATATTTATCCAAAGTAGTTGTCTTAGAAAAAAAATCAGCATCAACCTCCAAAATATCATCATTCAACATTTCCTTTGTATCAATCTGACAAAGTGCGAGAAATAAAACCCGTTTCGCAGAAAGAGAAAGAGATGCCAGAGTAACGCCAACCTCATTTCTATGCCTGACTTTCGTTAACCCTGTTACAGTTTTCACCTGAAGCCTCATTATAGATAAGTCGTATCACTTGGCTAAATGATAACCCTATAAAGGTTGTATGACAACAACACATTACAACCTTTAGTTAAAAAACTTATCACCTTTAGATATAAAGATCTTTATGTATTCACATCAAAATGAATTCATAACATCATGTTTTACATGATATTTTTTTAGCCTGTGGATGTACTTAAAAATCCTCTCACCTTTCGTTAAAAATCCTCTCATCTTTAGTGAAAAATCTTCTCACCCTTACTTAAAAATCTTCTCACCTTATGTTAAAGATCCTCTCACCTTACGTTAAAAATCCTCTCATGTTTAGCGTTTTTTTATTATATTTATCATAATGTTACGACGCTCTAAGTTTTTAAGTTTTTAAGATCAAGAAGAAAAGATAAGTTTTTTAAATGCACAGCGCCTGTGGATAACTTTGCGTAAACCCGGAGGACAGATCACTCTGAACCAAGACAACCACACATAAAAACAATATGCTCATTTTTTAACCACTGTGCGTAAGTGCCTAATGTAATCCCTGTGCTATTCCGCTTCCTCGCTCACTAACTCGCTACGCTCGGTCGTTCGGCTGCGGCGAGCGGTGTCTCCTTTCTCAAAACCAGAAGAGTTCAGCTCATACGATCCGTTGATTGATCCTTTTTGGATCTTTCACTGAGAAGCCCTGAATCGCTTTCTGCCGCTTCGTTCGATACAACCATGGTGAAAACATGCGAAATCGAAAAAATCGCTCAGAATGCGATACAGCGCGTTTTAGAGGGTATTTACAAAACAGTCGTTGCCTTGAGGAAATTTTGATCAAGATTGAACTCCTATCCGGATCATGGCAACAGATCACAGCAACAAGGCCGCTAAAAAGCGTTGAGCGGCGTTAAAAACCGTTAAACCGTAGCTGACTACAACGAAACGGGAAAAAACGCTCAGAACGCGTTACAGAGCGTTTTAAGGCGATGTCGGAAAGAGCCATATCTCACCTGTTCTGATGTTTTTCTCAACATAAGCACTTTTAAGAGTGCTTTTAAAGATGCTATTATGCCAATGAGACAAGCGGAGGGCTTATGAGCTATCAAATTCTGACAACCACAGCGGCCAGTATTACTGACCTGAAAAAAAATCCTATGGGAACCGTAGCTGAAGGTGAAGGGGACGCTGTTGCGATCCTGAACCGAAACGAACCGGCGTTCTATTGCGTTCCACCAAAACTTTACGCCTACTATCGGGAACTCGCTGAAGATGCTGAGTTAAACGCTGTTGCTGATGAGCGCATGAAAAACCCGGAAATTGTGAAGGTTAACCTGGATGACCTATGAACTGGCTTTTGACCGTAGAGCACTGAAGGAATGGCAGAAACTCGGCCACACCATCCGTGAACAATTCAAAAAGAAACTGGCAGAACGGCTGGAAAATCCACGCGTACCCGCAGCCCGGTTACATGGTCATGCTGATCGCTATAAAATCAAACTTCGTGCATCTGGCTACAGACTTGTATACCAAGTCATTGATGAGAAAGTCGTTTTACTCGTTATTGCCGTTGGAAGAAGGGAAAGCAGCGAAGTCTATCAGATCGCAGATTTGCGCTAAGATTAATCATCAAATGATTGACTGTTTACAGTCAGAGCGAGAGCATTAAAAATTTGCAATACCTGCAAATGCAGGTATAATAAAACACAAGAAAGGGAAACAGGTTCTCTTTCATCCAGAGCCCAAAGTGGGCGGGAGGTTAAAAATGCAAAACTACGCTAAATCTGTAGCCACAGAGATTTTACGTCAACTTGGTGGTAATCGTTTTATTGTTATGACTGGTGCTAAAAGTTTTTCTTACTTTGATGAAAACGGTGAGTGTGGGTTAACTTTCCGTTTGCCGTCAAATTTTGCAATGAAAGGCATCAACTTAGTAAAAATTAAACTGGATTTTACTGATACGTACCAGGTGAAATTTTCTCGTGTACGTGGTGCTGAAGTTAAAGATATTTCAAGATTCGATAATATCTATTGTGATCAGTTAGCGCGTTTATTTACACAGGAAACAGGGTTACATACCGTGTTATAGATAAAAAGGGGCATTAAGCCCCTTTTTTAGTTATGAGGAATAATATGGATAAAGATAAGATAATTAAGAAAAACAGAGGTAATTACTCCTATGTAATCAGAACGATGGATGAAGATGGGGATACGGTTTTTCACGTCTTAAAATATGTTAAGACGATTGATAAAACTAAAAGCAGGAAAACAGTAAGAAAATTGATAATGGACGAAAAACTCAACCTGGCATCATTGATGCTTCTGGATAATGGGGTTTTGTGTGATTGTCTGACAAAAGGGGATGAAAATGCAGAATAAACCTACACCTGAAGAAGTAAAGAATGCGCGGGTTGCGGCAGGTCTTACTCTTAAAGAAGCTGCTGATATTTTTGGTTATCAACTGAATTCCTGGCAGATGAAAGAAAGTGCAGGTAAGGCCAGTCGTTCTTTATCTATTGGTGAATATCAGTATTTATTGTTATTAGCAAATATGCATCCGTCTTACAGGCTGGTAAAAAAATAACTTGCCATACCTGCAAATGCAGGTATAATAAAACACAGGAAAGGGAAACAGGTTCTCTTTCATCCAGAGCCCAAGCTGGGCGGGAGCTAAAAATGAAAGTATTAACTTTTAAAAATGATACTGTCTCTGTTGGTGATATCTTTGTATCATCATGGGGCTATGAGCAAACCAATGTAACCTTCTACCAGGTTCTTTCTGTTCACGGTAAAAAAACCGTCACCGTTCGCGAGATTCGCGCCAATTCAGAATATACCGATTCAATGGTCGGCTTTAAAACTCCCGTTTTAAATGATTTTACTGGTGAATGTTTTAAGCGTCAGATAAAAGATTTTGGTGATGAGCTGGCAATCAAAATCGAAGATTTTGAAACTGCGTATAAAACTCTACCGGAAGAAAAACATCGATTTTCTTCTTACTACTAATTAATCAGGGGGGATATTCCCCCTTTTAGTAAAGGTCTGAAAATGGAAAGAGAGTTTAGCGCAAAAGCATCATTAAACCGAAATATAAAATTTTGGTTTGAGCAATGTGGATTATCTAAAGAAAGAGTTATTCATTGTATTGATAACTGGTATGACCTTGCATACCCACCATCAGAACAGGAGAAAGCAAAAAAAGAAGCAATTGAGAAGTTAATAAAGTAAAGATAAAGATGGTATCAGGTTGTGGGGCAACCTGATACCGTGACACCTGATTCTATTGCGAGGAATAAAATGTCGGAACGCATATTATCAGCAATAAATGACGTTGAAAAGGGTGGGCGTCCGGTTTTCCCTTTGATGCCATTCCATGTCTTTCCTGAGTATATGGCATTACTCAGAAAAGCACTGGAAAAAAAGACACAAAAGAGAACAGATAAATAAACCGGAGGCTTTATGACAAAACATGATTTTGTGTCCTTTGTCAGTGGAGAATTGCGGCAAGGCGCTGTACGCTTTTCTCTTGCTTTTAACAGCAAAGGAGAAATTGTTCTGCACTGGACTAATAAAGCAGGAATACGAGTCTGGCGGATATTAAGTGGTAATCGTGGCAAAAAACCAAGCAAAGCTAACCTTGAAAGAATGAGTAACTTCCGGCGCTGGCTTTTTGATGCCCGTCAGGGCATGGAAGGCTACACTCAGCAACCTGAACAGAGCAACCTTAGCTGAATAGCCGAAGCCCTCCCGTATTTCGGGAGGTGCTTTCTGATATATTGCGCGGGACTGCGCTTGCGCTTCCTGCCAGACCGTTCGCGGAGCGAACCTGACGGCACTGTCCTTACCGCATTGATCGGGTTTCCGGTCGCAGACGTACGTATGTTCAGCCATGACAACATCAGCCTTTTTGCATTTTTGTTGATGCTCAAGCACAATTTATGAGCGGCGCCAGATTCACTGCGATGCAGGATAGGGCAAACACTGCAAAATGACGTCTCTGACGCCATTCCGCAACATTTGCCCGGTGACCTACAGTCGGTTCTTGTTGGAGAATTTTATGAAAAAAGTTCAATTCAGAATTGATGAAAATCAGCATGATGATTTGCTGGATTGCCTTAAAACTCTTTATCCGGATGAACCAGCTTTAACAGTAGCTAAAGGCATGAAACTTTTAGCAAATGCTTTATTAAAAAGTAAAGCTGTCAGTAAGGATATAAATACGTTTTTTGATAATAATGATTTTATCAAAACAACGATGTACTTAACAGGTAAACAAAGGGCTGATATTGAAAGAGCTGCTAATCGTCACGGATGGACGTTATCACGAGAATGTCGTTACCGCATACAGACGACACTTGAAAATGAACTGGATTTCTTTGACCAGGAACTGCTGATGATGAATCGTTGCCGTAATTCAATTGATAAGATCGGTCGTAATTTCCATTATATCATTGTTAATGATCAGACCAGGGTTCTTGATAAAGATGGTTTCTATCAGGATGCGGAGCGTCTTACAACAGAAATTTTTAATCTTAAGAATCAGTTTGAGAATTACATTATGTTATGTAAAGGGAGAACTGTTTCAAATAAAGTGGAGATGTGATTATGGGCGTTTACGTTGATAAAGAATATCGTGTTAAACGAAAGTCATCAGAAAATGGTCGTAAGTCAGCTTTCGCTCACAAAGTCAAAAATGGTGGAAAGAACTATAGCCGCAATGTTCAGGAACGTATCAACCGCAAGGGTGCCAGTAAGGAGGTTGTTGTCAAAATATCTGGAGGTGCTATTACTCGTCAGGGGATTCGGAACAGTATTGATTATATGAGCCGTGAGTCAGAGCTACCAGTGATGAGTGAAAGCGGTCGGGTATGGACGGGTGACGAAATTCTGGAAGCTAAAGAGCACATGATAGATCGTGCTAATGATCCTCAGCATGTGATGAATGATAAAGGTAAAGAAAATAAAAAAATCACACAGAATATTGTCTTCTCGCCTCCAGTTTCAGCGAAAGTAAAGCCTGAAGATTTGCTGGAGTCTGTCAGGAAAACGATGCAGAAAAAATATCCTAATCACCGTTTTGTTCTTGGATACCACTGTGATAAGAAAGAACATCCTCACGTTCATGTTGTTTTTCGTATCCGAGATAATGACGGTAAACGCGCTGATATCAGGAAAAAAGATTTACGGGAAATTCGTACAGGTTTTTGTGAAGAGTTGAAGTTAAAAGGTTATGACGTTAAAGCGACCCATAAGCAACAGCATGGACTTAATCAGTCTGTTAAAGATGCACATAATACAGCACCAAAAAGACAGAAAGGTGTTTATGAGGTTGTTGATATTGGCTATGACCATTATCAGAACGATAAAACAAAGTCTAAGCAACATTTTATAAAGCTAAAGACTCTTAACAAGGGGGTTGAGAAAACATACTGGGGGGCTGATTTTGGGGACTTATGTTCGCGGGAAAGCGTTAAAGCAGGTGATCTTGTCAGACTGAAGAAACTTGGTCAGAAAGAAGTAAAAATCCCGGCGCTCGATAAAAATGGTGTTCAGCATGGCTGGAAAACGGTTCACAGAAATGAGTGGCAGTTAGAAAATCTGGGGGTTAAGGGCGTAGACAGAACACCTTCAGCCAGCAAAGAGCTGGTACTGAACAGCCCTGATATGCTGTTGAAGCAACAACAGCGAATGGCGCAGTTTACGCAGCAGAAAGCATCCACGTTACAGTCAGAACAGAAGCTGAAAACAGGGATTAAGTTTTTGGGCTTATAAGATTTAATGTATTGATTATGCGAGAAAAATATTTATTTTAGTTCGCTTGCTCATCTTTTCGCCTTAAAAACAGATCGAAATTCTGCGTTTTAGCTATCATTCGATCTATCGATCTAAAAAATAGATCTGCAAAAGATGAATATTCTATGTTTTATTGTTTACATGGAATAAATGAAAGAAAAATTGATTTATCAAGATCGAAAGATCTGTTTTATGTGTTGAACTTAGCATAAGCCACTTGTAGTATAAACTTCGCGCAATAGTAAAAAGTCTCTCTTCATAGGGGCGTGATTTCTCACAAGCAACCACGGTTGGCTTGTGTTTTGTCACATCTGTATATCGGGGATTGAGTATGAAAGGACAGAAACAGTTTTACCTGCTTCAGTGTTCTCCGCATTTTCATCAGTCGGTTCTGTTGCAGTTATCCCGGAGCGGTATCGCTTACTACAATCCAGTTATACGCACTTTCTATAAGAGGCGTGACTGTAGTGCATACAGGGGACAAATCATGCCAATGTTTCCCGGTTATGTATTCGTTCTTCTGGATTTTGAGGTTGTACATCCATCCTGCTTTACCCGGATGAAAAATGTTTATGGACTGGTCAGTTTTGGTGAATATCCTGCTGAAGTTCCTCTAAGTGTCATAAATGAAGTAAAAGAGCAGGAGAAGATTTTTTCGATGAATTTAAGCCTGATGAATAACTCCTGTCTGGCAAAAATACTTCTCCTTGCAGACGCTTCAAAGCGTGGACAAGTCTTTGCCGACTATGTGTGTAACAGAAAATACGACAGGTTAAAAAATGACAGCTATAAAAGGAAAGCGGAAACCGCAACGCAATGTACTCTACCTTCCTACAGAAGTTCGTGTTGAAGTTGAAAAAATTGCAATTGAAATAAGTTTCAAGAGGGGGAGGCGTATCTCTGATTCTGGTTTTGTTCAGTATCTTATTAAAAAATACAAATCTCAGGCGATGAAAGAGCTTATTCATGGGGCTGATATTCCTGACGAGTGATAGCGCCCCGGTGTTCTGAATGTGGAATATTTATGTTATCTACTTCTACTTTTCTTGCGCTTGCCATGCAATGCGCTGCCAGCGTTCATCCTGACACAACGCACGAAGTCGCCAGGGTTGAATCAGGTTTTAACCCATATGCGATTGCGGAAATAATACCAAAGGTTAAACACAAACCTGGTGATAAAGGCGTAGTATCTTACTTTCCTGAATCAAAGGAGGCAGCACTTAGTATCGTTAAAAACATTGAATCACGGAACCATCGTTACTCTGTAGGACTTATGCAAATAACGAGTACCAATTTTGCAAAGTTCGGTACGACAGCAGAGAAAATGTTTGATCCATGCGAAAATCTTAAGGTATCAGAAAAAATACTGGTTGACTGTTATAAACGAGGTGGCGACTTAGTGCGCGGGTTGAGTTGCTATTATTCCGGTAATCCAGAAACAGGAGTAAAACCAGAACCTGAATTTAATAATACAAGTTATGTACAACGTATAGGATTTAGCCCTCCTGATAACAAAAAAATTTTTATTGTTCCCTCTGTAAAGGAAATGATTAAAAAGGAGAACAAGACGACTATCACACCTGAAGAAATCATTATATATCCTCAATACGCCATACGTGGCACTGTATCGAATGAAAAGGAAACAAAAGATGTCGAAATTAAATCTGAATAAACGTTATTTAACGCTTTCTCTATTTATGGCTGCGTTGATGCTTTGTGTTGCAGAACCTGCTTTTGCGGATGATGTGTCTACGAAGACAACTGGTTTTTTACAGAAAATAATTGATTTTTTAACGGATGTTCGTAAACCGGCAATTACAATTATGGCTCTTGTTATTGGATATATTGCATTATTTTCGCGTCAACATACCGCATGGATAGTCCCACTCGTTATCGGAATTATCATCTTTATTGTTGCACCATATATTCCTAACTGGCTTGCGTAATTAAAGGATGGGCGCACTATGAGTACTCTTTTTAAAGGTCTTACGCGCCCTGCTTTAATAAGGGGGCTGGGCGTTCCGCTCTACCCCTTTCTTGGAATGTGCATTATTTGTGTTCTGCTTGGTGTCTGGATTCATGAGGCTATGTACGCCCTCATTCTTCCTGGCTGGTATGCCATCAGGCGTGTAACACAGTTTGATGAACGCTTTTTTGACCTTCTGTATCTGAGAACCCTTGTCAAAGGGCATCCTTTATCAAACAAGCGATTCAGCGCAGTCCATTATGCGGGGAGCCAGTACGACGAAGTTGATATTTCAAAAGTGGATAACTTTATGAAGCTGAAAGACCAGTCTTCTGTTGAAGAGTTAATTCCGTACTCTTCACATATCACTGACAACATTATCGTTACAAAAAACCGGGATTTGCTGGCAACCTGGCAGATAGACGGTGCTTACTTTGAGTGTGTTGATTCTGAAGATTTGTCAATTCTGACAGATCAGCTCAATACGCTTATACGTAGCTTTGAAGGGAAATCTGTTACGCTGTATCCTCATCGTATCAGATGTAAAAAGGACGTCAGACCAGTATTTAACAGTAAAATTCCTTTTGTGAACAGAGTAATGAATGATTATTACGAGTCATTCCCTCAGTCTGAATTTTTCGAGAATAAATTATTTCTGACGATTTGTTTTAAACCTTTTACTACGGAAGATAAAGTAACGCATTTCTTTTCACGCGGTAAAAAACAAAAAGATATCTTTAAAGAGCCTGTTAATGAAATGAATGAAATTTGCGACAGGTTGAACACCTATCTGTCCCGTTTTCATTCCCGACGTCTTGGGCTTTATGAAGATCATGGGGTTGTTTATTCAGATCAGTTATCTCTGTTCCAGTATCTGCTTTCTGGTCGATGGCAAAAGGTCAGGGTTAGCAGTAGTCCGTTTTATACATATCTGGGAGGAAAAGACCTGTTCTTTGGTAATGATGCCGGACAAATTACCGCGTCAGACCATGCCCGGTATTTTCGTTGCATAGAGATTAAGGATTATTTTCAGGAGACGGATGCCGGTATTCTGGATGCTCTGATGTATCTCCCCGTTGAGTATGTCGTGACATCGTCCTTTACTGCGATGGATAAGCAGTCAGCGATTAAGGCGCTGGATGATCAGATCGATAAGCTGGAAATGACGGATGATGCTGCCAAATCTTTGCTGGCAGATCTGAAAGTCGGACTGGATATGGTTTCCAGCGGATATATTTCTTTCGGGAAATCGCATCAGACCCTGGTTGTCTTTGCGGATTCACCGGAGCGTCTGGTGAAAGACACCAATATCGTGACTTCCACTCTGGAAGATTTGGGGCTGATTGTCACTTATTCAACACTGAGTCTTGGCGCAGCTTATTTTGCTCAGCTTCCAGGAAATTATACGCTTCGCCCTCGTCTGAGTACCCTCAGTAGTCTTAATTTTGCTGAAATGGAAAGTTTTCATAATTTCTTTTCAGGAAAAGAAAAAGGAAATACCTGGGGGGAAAAACTGATTACTCTTCGGGGGTCAGGTAATGATATCTACCATCTGAATTACCATATGACGACTGAACATCAGAATTTCTTCGGTAAGAACCCGACGCTGGGGCATACCGAAATTCTCGGTACGTCTAACGTGGGTAAAACCGTATTACTGATGACAAAAGCATTTGCCGCCCAGCAGTTCGGTACGCCGGAATCATTCCCTGCAAACAGAAAACTGAAAAAACTGACCACGGTTTTTTTCGATAAAGACCGGGCAGGTGAAGTCGGTATACGGGCTATGGGGGGATCTTATTACCGGGTGAAGGAGGGAGAGCCGACAGGCTGGAATCCCGCCGCACTGCCGCCAACAAAACGTAATATCGCTTTTATGAAGGACCTGGTGAGGCTGCTTTGTACTCTCAACAGTGAGCCGCTCGATGATTACCAGAACAGCCTGATTTCAGATGCGGTTGAACGTCTTATGCAACGGTCAGATCGCTCTTATCCTATCAGTAAACTACGGCCTCTTATCCAGGAGCCGGATGATACTGAAACCAAACGTCATGGACTTAAAGCCCGTCTTAAGCCGTGGACGCAGGGGGAAGAGTTTGGCTGGGTGTTCGACAATCGGGAAGACACGTTTGATGTCGATAACCTGGATGTTTTCGGTATTGATGGAACGGAGTTCCTGGATAATAAGGTGCTGGCCAGTGCTGCTTCATTCTATCTCATCTATCGGGTCACCATGCTGGCCGATGGTCGCAGGCTTCTTATCTACATGGATGAGTTCTGGCAATGGATCAATAACGAAGCGTTCAGGGACTTTGTTTACAACAAACTGAAAACCGGACGCAAACTCGATATGGTGCTTGTCGTAGCCACACAGTCACCGGATGAACTGATTAAATCACCCATTGCGGCAGCGGTTCGTGAGCAATGCGCCACTCATATCTATCTGGCAAACCCGAAAGCCAAACGTAGTGAATATGTTGATGGTTTGCAGGTCAGGGAGCTTTATTTTGACAAAATTAAAGCTATTGATCCGCTGTCCCGCCAGTTCCTGGTTGTTAAGAACCCACAGAGGAAAGGTGAAAGTGATGATTTTGCTGCTTTTGCCAGACTGGAGCTGGGAAAAGCAGCGTATTACTTACCGGTTCTCAGTGCATCAAAACCCCAGTTAGAACTGTTCGATGAAATCTGGAAAGAAGGAATGAAGCCGGAAGAGTGGCTTGATACCTATCTGGAACAGGCGAACCTGATTTGAGGAATCACCAATGAAAAAGCAAATTATGGCGGCATTCGTCGCTTCACTGATTGTTATTTCCGGCGCTCAGGCAGGGATACCTGTTGCCATCGACGCCAACCCTGAATGGGCGATTGAAGCCGGACGATGGACAGAACGCCTTAAGCAATGGGCGGAAACGGTAAAACATTACGAAAATCAGATAAATGCGTACAAACAGGAGCTGCTGTCAAAAACGGGTATCCGTGATGTGCAGGGACTGGTGCAGTCCGCACAGTCAGTGAGTCAGGAACTGATGCAGATTTATGATCAGGGGAATGCTTTTATTGACGATTACATTAAAAATCCTGAAGGGGCGTTATCGGAACAGGCCAAATCGTTATTGTCGGATTACAAAGTAACGGATACCTGCCAGAACCTGGGATATTCCGGCGACCTGGTACGGGGATGTGAAGCGACGTTCCTTTCTCAACTGGCAAGCGTGGAATACGGTAACAAGCTGGAGAGCAAGCTTCGTCAGGACAACCAGACGATGAAAGACCTTATTGATCAAGTCAAAAATGCGAAGGATACGAAGGCCACGCAGGATGCAACAAACGCTGTTGCACTTGAACAACTGAAGTTCGAGAAGCTCAAATTTCAGTATCAAATGTATCGCGATAAGCAGCGAGATCTTGCAGAATATAAAGAGAAGATGGCTCAGGCTTCTTTCAGAAAACAGCAACGTGAAGCCGTGCCTCCTTCTTACAGAAAAGCTTATATGGCAATGAAATCATATGAGGATGATTAAATGAAAAGTATCGCTACTGCTGGCCTTGTCATTATATCTGTTTTTAGTCTTTCTGGATGTTTTGAAGAAACAAAATCGGTTGATTGGTGGCTTGCACATCCGAAGGAGACATACAAAAAATTTGAAGAGTGTCAGAAGTCTGGTAGCGATTCTGATAATTGTAAGAACGTTAAGCGAGCACATTTGTCTTTTGAACGGAGAAAGGCGGTTGGTTTACCAATAAATTGAGGGTGATGTATGGGGATTGTCACTGGTATACCGGATGGTACTGATTTATCAGGTAATGTAACCTCTCCCGCAAATGCGGGAGGTGTTCCTGGGTTTGATTCTGATTTTTTTCAGACAACTCATGAAGTTATATTTAACATTCTCAATAAGAGTATATCTGGAAAATTAAGTGAATATTCAGATGTGGCTTATACTCTTGGTAAATATGGAGTTTCTCTGTATGTTTTATGGTATGCCTTTACTGTATTAGCAAGGAAACAACAGACACCTGTACCTGATTTTATCTGGAATATCTGTAGGTTTTACATAATATTGCTTTTTGTTAAGAATACAGGGGGAATACTTACATCAGCAACAGATGCTATTGATGGATTGAAAAATACATTGGCAGGGGGAGATCCGTGGGTATGGATGGATCAGTTATGGGTGAAGGTTATACAAGTTGCAACTCTTATTTTTGATAAAGATACATCTACTGTGCCTGTTGCCGGTGGGATTGGTGCTTTATTAACTTATGTTGGTGGTGTTTTGGCATTATTGCTTTGTTCTATAGTATTTGCAGCTGCTGAATTAACATTACTATTACTTTCTGTCACTGCGCCAATATTTATCATGTGTTTGATGTTTGGTTTCCTTCGGCAAATGTTTAATAGCTGGCTACAGCTTAATTTTAGCTCGTTACTGGTTTTTCTATTTGCAGCATTAGCACTAAGAGCTGGGACATGGCAATTAAACATGGCATTAAGTACGTCTATTGCTACAGCATCAGAAAACAATCTTCTTCAAACGGGAGTAACTTCATTAGCTGCTGGCATTTTCATGGCCTGGATTATCTGGCAGGCGAAAAGTTATGCTTCACAGATTGCAGGTGTGGGTGTTGAAGGTGCCATGCAGGGCGCAGCCGCTATGGGGATTGGTGCTGGCGTTTTCGGTGCATCCCGTATGGCGCGTGGCGCACTTGGTATGGGCAGAAATGCCGGTATTGGTGCATGGAAAGGTCTGCGTCGTCAGGAAGGCGGGTTTGGTCAGTCTCCGGGAATAACGGGTAAGACCGCTAACCTGGCCGGACAGGGCGTTAATATTGGTGCCAAAAAGCTTCGTCAGGCAGCTATTGAGAGGGCAAAGAAAATGTATGGAGGGTGATTTAATTATGAGTGTTGATACCATTTTAAATGTTCTTTTCATAATTAACGGGCTTGTCGCGATCTATTTTCTTTGTTCAGACTGAGTCTTCTGTAAATATTAATCTGTTATACAGGTGTTCATATTATGAAACTACTTATTGTGGCTTTCGTGACGCTTTGTCTCGCTGGTTGTCAGGCGTCACATAAACTACCGCCCGTTTCCGGGAAAAGCGAACCTGTTAATTCTGCTGAGGTAATGCAAAATGGAATTTAAACTTCCCGGATTTAAAAATAAAAAAGACGTTACTGACTCATCAGTTTCGTTTGAAGAAAAAAACATTGCACTACAGGAGAGAATGAATCGTATTTATAAATTCGGTGGTATCGGAGGCATGTTAATTGGTGGGCTGTCTTTACTTGCATTAAATGCAGCATTACCACTGAAAACAACAGTTGTTGATGCCTACCTTATCGATAAGGTTACAGGTGTGGCTGAACGTCTGACTTCTGTTAAAAAAGAAAATCTTTCTGAAAACGAAGCCATTGCCCGATATTTTATCACCCAGTATATAAAACATCGTGAAGGTTATAATTTTTTCAGTCTCCAGCATGATTATGATTATGTAATGGCTTACAGCGCGGAGAATGTCGCGGCAGATTATAACGCATTATTTAACAGTGAACAGGCACCAAAACTTGTTTATAACAAAGCAGAAAAAACGGCAATGGTTCAGGATAATCCATCTGTCATAATTTCACCTTCGTCACGGACGGATGATAAAGATATCGGTGCGTATATTCGTTTTCGTCTGACCATCAGGGATGTTGCTACCGGACAAACCCGCCAGGAGTTCTGGAATGTTCGCCTGACTTATCGTATCGAACCGCAGGTTGAAATGGTGTCAGGGGAACGTAATAACAATCCTCTTAAGTTCGTTGTAACAAGCTACGTTCGCGATAAAGAAGCCAGAGGTTAATAATATGAAAATGAATAAAGGAGCGTTAATTATGGCGCTTCTGATGGCGGCGCACGTCTGTAATGCTGCTGTTCTTCCTTCAGGCAGTCGCTTTGACCCACGCAATCAGATAGTCAGTTATAACCCCAATAATACCACCATAATTAACAGTGCCGTTGGATACACCACCACACTGGTATTTGATGAAGATGAAACAGTTATCAGTGCCAGAACTGGTTTTCCGCAGGGATGGGCGGTTAATAAAGAAGATAACCTGGTATATCTGGAAGTTCGTCCTGTTAAACAGACTGTTCAGAAAAATAATACGGATGAAAACGGTAATACCTCTTCTGAATCCGTCAGTGTTGCTCTTGACCCGGAAAATGAGCTTGAACGCTGGCGAACGAATCTGTTTGTTCGTACCACGAAACGTAATTACAGCATGGAGCTGAACGCCAGAACGTTCCGACAGCCGGAGAAAATTGCGTTTGTGGTGAATTACCAGTATCCGCAGGAACGCCGGAAAGAACAGGCCGAAATTGAGAAGAAACGCACAGAGACTCTTGCCAGACGCCTGGAGGAACAGGCAATCAACCGTTCCCTGGAAAATGCGAAATCGCCCCGTAACTGGCAGTACTGGAAGCGGGTTGCTGAAGGCAGCCAGGATATCAGCCCTGATTATGCATATGACGATGGTCGTTATACCTGGTTCGGCTTCAGTCCGTTAAAGAAAATTCCCAGCGTCTTTGTGATGAACGGTATGCAGGAGACTCTTACCAATCCTGTGATTAAACAGAGCGGAAGTTTTACGGCTGTTGGCGTACCGGTTGATAAGCGTTTTGTTTTACGTCTTGGTGAGCAGGTGGTGGGGATTGAGAACCAGGGCTTCGGAAAAGTACGTTTACCAGCCGGAGATACGGTATCCCCGGATGTTAAGAAAGAGGTGATCCAGTGACTGAACAGGAAAATAAAATCCCGACTGCAACCGAAATTGAACAGCAGTTACGGGAACGCAGACAGAAAGAACTGGAACAGGCCGGGAAGACCCCGGAAGAAGAGCTTGGCAAGCCAGCATTGCAGCTTGGTATTGAAAAACTTAAAAAATCACGTAAAGGGATGATTATCCTCGTCGTGGGTTTTCTTCTGCTTGCTGCCGGTGTTTCTGTTTATTATATCCCGTCCATTATCCGTTCTGTGTCGTCAGGGGATGAGAAACCCGCAAGTCAGCCGCTTGCAACCGGAGAGGCTAAACGTCAGACCGGACTGAGCGAAGATATCGATCCTTTTAATACCGCACAGAAAAAAACAGAGAAACCAGAGGAAGAAAAAGTCATTTCTTCTGAAAAGACTGAACCGCCGGAAAATAAACAGCAGAGCTTCAGCCGTGCACTTGACGTTTCTCTTGATGGCAGCCAGGCAGGAAACAGCAGCAGTTCAGCGGGAACGTCAGTTTCACATACTGCGGCCAGTGAGCCAGAAAGCGATAAAAAGGATGAAGCAAAAGCAACCGCACAGGCTACAGAATCTGCGCCACTGGCGAAAATAACGAAACTTCCATATGACCCAAATTTGTTTATCCCGGAAGGGACATCAATTCCCTGTTCACTGGACAGGCGTTTTGTTTCTGACCTGGCGGGGAAACTGGAATGTACGGTCAACAGTGATATATACAGCGCCAGTGGCAATGTAAAACTTATCGAAAGAGGAACCGCCGCAAAACTGATGTATAAGGCCGGGTCTTTAAATCATGGACAAGGGCGTGTGTTTGTTATGGCTTATAAGCTACGTACCCGCAGTAAGCCTTTTATTGATATTCCCCTGGTTGACTCACAGGCGGCTGGCGCGTTAGGCGAAGCCGGTGCTTCTGGCTGGATTGACACTCATTTCAGTGAACGTTTTCTTGGTGCAATGATGGTCGGGATGATACCGGATTTAAGTCAGGCGGCCAGTGGTATTGCTCAGAATAACAGGGACAGTCAGACGGACTATACAGCTAACAGCCGCCAGGCTTTTGCTGATATAGCACGCGAAGCATTTTCTAATAGTGTGAATATCCCGCCAACGCTTTATAAAAATCAGGGAGAAATTATTACTCTGATTGTCGGTCAGGATCTGGATTTTTCAGGTATTTATAAACTGAAAATGAAAGGGGGTTAATGTGAATAACGAAAACAGACATCTGATTTATGATGTGGTTAACGACTATTTTTATCACTGGCTGAATGAGACTGATGGTGTCACGGAAATCGCTGTTAACCGACCAGGAGAAATATTTATAAAGGTCAGGGGAAAGTGGCAATGGTATGAACAAAAGATGAGTTACAGTGATTGTCTTTCTTTTGCATCCACACTGGCCGATTTTCATGACGGCGGTTCTGTGACTCCTGAATATCCCCTGCGTTCTGCCACGCTTCCGGGTGGAGAACGTGTTCAGGTTGTGATCCCACCGGCAACTGAAAAAGATACTGTTTCTATAACAATCCGTAAGCCGTCAGGTATTTTTATCAGTCATGACAAATTTATAAAACAGGGATTTTATTCACGCGTCAGTGGTTTAAGTGGTGACTCTGTTATGGAAGATAATATTTCTGCTTTAATCACTTCCGGATATTTTGAACGGGTTATACCTGAATCACTGAGTCAGGGGAAAACGATAGTTTTCTGTGGAGGAACAGGGTCAGGTAAAACCACCTTTGCAAATGCCTGTCTGGAATATATACCGCATCATCTGCGGTGTATTTCTATTGAAGATACTGATGAGGCAAAATTCAGATTTCATAAAAACCATGTAAAACTTTACTATCCGGCAGAGGGGGAGAGTAAGATTATTACCTCAGCGAGTCTTCTGCGTTCCTGTTTTCGTATGAATCCGGACAGGATTCTGATGACAGAAATCAGGGGAGCTGAGGCATGGGATTTTCTGAAAGCATCGAGTTCAGGCCATGCAGGAAACATTACCACCGTTCACGAAAGTAGTCCTGAATATGCCGTGCTTGGGATTGTCCAGCGATGTTATATGAATCCTGAATGTCAGAATCTACCATTCAATGTCATTTTAAGACGTGTACTGAGTAATATTGATATTATCATGAGTATTAAATACCTTGATGATGAAGATTTTCGGTTCGCTTCCGGCATTTACTACAGACAACTTCATTTTGATGATTATTTCAGAAAACTGAAGGAGTGATTATGTCTTTAAAACTCCCCGATAAAGGCCAGTGGGTTTTTATCGGTCTGGTTATGTGTCTCGTGACCTATTATGCTGGTTCTGTTGCTGTTTATTTCCTGAACGGAAAAACACCACTGTATATATGGAAAAATTTTGATTCCATGTTGCTCTGGAAAATAATAACAGAGAGTAATATACGTACAGATATCAGACTGACTGCCATACCTTCTCTTTTGTCAGGTATGGTTTCGTCTCTCATTGTGCCTGTTTTTGTTATCTGGCAACTGAATAAAATGGATGTTGCTCTTTATGGTGATGCGAAGTTTGCCAGTGACAATGATTTAAAAAAATCAAAACTGCTTAAGTGGGAGACAGAAAATGATACGGATATTCTGGTCGGCGCGTATAAAGGAAAATATCTGTGGTATACCGCCCCGGATTTTGTATCTCTTGGTGCAGGAACCCGCGCCGGTAAAGGTGCCGCCATTGGTATCCCTAATCTTCTGGTCAGAAAACACTCTCTGATTGCGTTAGATCCAAAACAGGAATTGTGGAAAATCACCAGTAAGGTGCGTGAAATACTGCTGGGTAATAAAGTTTATCTTCTCGACCCATTCAACAGTAAGACACATCAGTTTAACCCCCTTTTCTATATTGATTTAAAAGCAGAGAGTGGTGCTAAGGATCTGCTTAAACTGATTGAAATTCTGTTTCCGTCTTACGGCATGACAGGGGCAGAAGCGCACTTTAATAACCTTGCTGGTCAGTACTGGACAGGACTGGCTAAGTTGCTTCATTTCTTTATTAACTATGAGCCGTCCTGGCTTAATGAGTTCGGGCTTAAACCCGTTTTCTCAATCGGTTCTGTCGTCGACCTGTACAGCAATATTGACAGGGAACTGATACTCAGTAAGCGGGAAGAACTGGAGGGAACAAACGGACTTGATGAAAACGCGTTGTATCATTTGCACGATGCCCTGACCAAAATCAGGGAATATCACGAAACGGAAGATGAACAGCGTTCAAGCATTGATGGTTCTTTCCGTAAGAAAATGAGCCTGTTTTATCTCCCAACCGTTCGTAAATGTACTGATGGTAATGATTTCGATCTCCGTCAGTTGCGACGGGAAGATATCACTGTTTATGTCGGTGTTAATGCGGAAGATATATCTCTGGCTTACGATTTTCTGAACCTGTTTTTCAACTTCGTTGTTGAAGTGACATTGCGTGAAAATCCTGATTTTGATCCCACCCTGAAACATGACTGCCTGATGTTTCTTGATGAGTTCCCTTCGATTGGTTATATGCCAATTATTAAAAAGGGGTCAGGGTATATTGCAGGTTTTAAACTTAAACTGCTGACGATTTATCAGAATATCAGTCAGCTAAATGAAATCTATGGTATTGAGGGAGCCAAAACGCTGATGAGTGCTCATCCATGCCGTATTATCTATGCTGTCAGCGAAGAGGATGATGCCGCGAAGATATCAGAAAAACTTGGGTATATTACAACCACATCAAAGAGCACAAGCAAGAGCCGGGGACGATCAGCTTCACAGGGCGAATCAGAAAGTGAAGCCCGAAGAGCACTGGTGCTTCCACAGGAGCTGGGAACGCTGGACTTTAAAGAAGAATTTATCATCCTGAAGGGGGAGAACCCTGTTAAAGCAGAAAAGGCACTTTATTACCTTGATCCGTATTTTATGGACAGGTTAATGAAGGTCAGTCCTAAACTGGCATCATTGACGATGGAACTAAATAAGACGAAAAAAATATTTGGTGTGAAAGGGCTTAAATATCCGTCAAAAGAAAAAATGCTCTCCGTAGGGGAGCTGGAGTCTGAGGTTTTGCTATGAAAAAAATACTTATGATCAGTATTCTTCTCCTCACAGCCTGTTCCTCTCCACCTGAACCGCCACAGGTTGAATGGGAAAGACGGCCTGAAGTTATGAATACACAAATAATGAACTGGACACCAACATCTAACGTTATTAAATCAGATAATATAAATTCCTTATGGAGTAAGGTGTTGCCTGATTTTAAACCAGAAAATCGTCTTTACGATGATTCTGTTTTTTATGCAGTTGCCCACTCTGAAAAAATAGTTGTAAGGACATCTTCTTTTGATAGTTACTGGTCAGCGAAAGACTGGCTAAGAAAAAATGGTGCAACAGGTGTTATTGAATATCAGCCACTAAAAAGATGGTTGAATAATGACTATGTTGAAATTTATCTGTCAAGAATAAATGTTCAGAGGTTACCATGAAAAAGATATGCAAAAGTCTAATCGTAATTTTTACTGTGTCCTGGCTGACAGCACCTGCGTATGCATCTGACCCTTGCGCTTCGGTACTTTGCTTATATGGAAAAGCAGTCGGGCAAGGTGGAGGGAGTGAGTGCAGAAGTGCTGAAAAGGATTTTTTTAATATTCTGAAAAAGAAAAAAGGAAGCATTCGCTGGAGTAAAACTTTTGATGCCCGTAAAGCATTTCTGAATCAGTGTTCAACGGCTGATCCTGCTGCTATATCGAAAATCATGAGTAAGTTCGGTAAGATTAAGGGGTAGATGATATGAAAAAAAAAGAAAAGATTGATTTTCTTAATGCAATAAAAGCAGGGCACTCTGGCTTTATAGCTGGTAATCCTGCTCATGCATTGGATGATAAGACTATGAACGCCATCATTCATAACTACGAGGCAACGATTGCGCCCGGTAAAGCAGGTAACTGCAAAGAAACTCCTCTCACAAAGTATTGTTCGAGGACTATGCCAGAGCGTATTTCAGTTGAAGAAATTAATGAGGTTAAAATTTATCCAGAATTCTTCTGAACAGAGATAAATGTAAACGCCGCAGATTCCAGATTTTAATCTGGAATTTGCGGGGTTGAACAACCGAAGGGCGTTAGTTTTATGATGAATAAATTTAGTTATGTCAATCGTATGCTTCGGCAAGTTTTTGTTTTTAGTTTTATCACAGCCCCATCAATATCTTTATTTGTTGTTTTTATGTTTTTTTCGTTTAATAACTCAACTGCTGGTTCATTTTTAAAAGAGGCTAGGGGGCTTATAACCGATACTCCTTCTGATAAGGTTAACGTCTGTCTTTTCGAAAAGGGCGTACCACAGGATATGGAGTTGACAAACTCCACAACTGAACATGTATTAAAAAATAAATGTATAACAACGTTAGTTGATGCTGCTGACTGGCAGGAATCTGTTGACGGTTCTATTCGATATTTTTATTGGTCGTCAGTTGTTATTGGCTTTGTGGTCTGGTTTACCTTTAATTTTTGTGCACTGGAAGAACTATTTTATCGTAGAAAGAGAAAAGGAGACGTTGAATGAGGATTTTTTTAAGCGTGATTTTATTCCTGTTTACTGCTTTTCAGTCTGCAAATGCAGGTGGAATACCTGGTGCTTTAGCAGGAATACTTTCTACATTAAACCTGGAAATCCAGGGGAAAGTTATTCGTGTTCTCGATGGCGACACTATAGAAATTAAAACACTACCCGCAAAAATTGTTGTGTATGAAGTTCCGATCCGAGTCCGATTGATAAACATCGATGCCCCTGAAAAGAAACAACCTTTTGGACGCTGGTCAACTAGTCAGCTTAAAACTCTGGTTGCAGGTAAACAGGTGACAGTCTCTTATTCACATAAAGACCGCTACGGACGCATTATCGGTCATGTGTTCACGACGAACGGCACGGATGCCAGCCGCTTTATGGTTCAGTCTGGCGCTGCATGGGTATATGAACGTTACAACGTGGATGAGTCATTACCGGCTCTACAACGGGAAGCTCAGGAACAAAAACGCGGTTTGTGGGCCGATGCAAATCCGGTTCCACCGTGGGAGTGGCGATACAAACATAACTAACTGATAGAGGTTTTTATGGCTTTATCCCCCAAAGAAAAGAAAGAGTTACAACAACGCTTCGAAAAGCAATTACTACCTGACCTTGATCTGTCATTTGAACTAAATGGCGAAGTATATAAATTTAATTTTGATAAAAATAAGTCAGGTGACTATATCGACAGTTTTACACAAGCAGTATGGGGAGGTTATCAGGATGCCGAGGAATGGAAAAAATATGGTAAACATCAGGAGATAGAATTACCTGAATGCCCTGAACCAGTCGAGGGTTGGTGCGACTGTGATAAATGTAAGTCGATGATTTTTCATAAAGAGAAAAATATTTATGTTTGCCTCTCCTGCCATAAACAAACAGAGCCATTTCTTCCAATTGACTGGAACTCAAACGATTACGATTGGCTACCTTATGAAGATGAATACTAATGCTGAATACTTCACAGTCATAATGGATGAAATGGCGGCATAAAATTAAGGAGGCTTAAATGAATATCCATTTATTTTCAGAAGTATTGTTCTGCGTATGGGTTATAGCTTTGATTGTGATTTTATTTATAGTTGTTAAATATTACAGGCGTGTCCATTACAGACTCAATTCACTGTCTGAAACGATAAAGCGCACACAGGGCGGTGTTAATAAGCGAATATCTGAAAACAGAGAACTGCTTGAACTTATAAAGAATCAACATCCTGAAATTCTGGATGAATATCCGTGGGTAAGTGGTTGGCTTGATTCACAGGAAAAGTTTTTGGTCGCTCTTGCTGATAAGTCTGGTATCGATATCAACAAATCAGGACTTATTTGAGCACACTAAAGATAAAGGAAATCTATATGTACTTGCATATTGTACCTAAACTTTTTCATCGAATGGCTAATAAATGTAGTCTTAAATCTATCTCCATACCTGAACTTAATTTAACTATTGATGATAAATCATTATCTGTGGGGAGACCGTGGCCTAACAAATGTTTATGGGTTGGAATGCGAAAAGGAAGAAAGTCAGTCAATGGCCTCGTTTTGCAAACAGATAAAAAATTAAGATGGTTTACTACTATATACACCTGGGATATTGAAGATATGGGATTGATTTATCATCGGGTAAATACCTATATAGAAGATGATGATTTTGATATGGTATCACAGGAAATTCTATTAAATGGTTCTTTTGATAAGTGGAGTGACAGGGTACATTCAGCTTATGAAAATAATCCTCCAGCCAGAATCCAGCCCAAAATGGAGTCCTTATTAAAGAATCCTGGTGAAAACAGTCATGATATGTGGAAAGAGTTCGAATGGGGTGACTTCCTTCTGTCCAGAGAAGAAAGCCTTTTACTTCACACTATTCAGTCTGAACGATTGAATACAGATTGTTCTTTATTCAAAAGACAACCGTCTATTGAAAGTGCATTAGTTATATAAATCAGATACTCTTTGGTGGTTATTATGCAATATGCATTGTTTGATGGATTTGAACGAAAGTTTTTGCTGGATGCTCTTGAATTTGGTGTTCTGAAGGACTGGAAAGAAAATCCGGTAAAAGAACTTCCTGATATTGATGAATCTGTTCACCCCTTCCATGTCTGCTATGGTGGATATTTATTAAATCCTGGTGTTTCAGATTCTGATATTAGCAGAAAAATAAAAGACCAGACAGGATTCTGGCTGGCAGCTATTGATGACACCCGCATGGATTGTCATTCAATAGCTTATTATGATATTCACACACTCCCTATGATTTCGTGTGGTCATCAGAAGATAGTTCCTTTTGCCGCGTTAATAAAAGCTGATGAATGCATCATTTCAAAAATTGCTTCGTATTCTGGTTTTGCTGTAACAGCCTTTTTGAGAATTAAAGACTGGGATATTGCAACTAATATACTTAACCGTGAGGGAATTTTTGCCTTTAATGGCTGTGAGCGCAGATTCAAACAACCTGTAAGTGAAGATAACTGGCAACAGGAAGTATCAGAAGAACGCGCTATCCGTTGTGCCAAAAGATTAATTCAATGTAAAGGATAACAAAATGAAACTTTTTATTGCAGAAAAACCCGCAGTAGCAAATGATATTGTTAAGGCTCTTGGGGGCAATTTCACCCGTCATGATGGCTGGTTTGAAAGTGATAACGCCATTGTGACTAACTGTTTTGGTCATATTATCGAATCACAACCGCCGGAAAACTATAATCCTGAATACAAAGCCTGGAAGGTTGAAACGCTTCCTTTACGTCTTTATCCCGTGAAGTATCAGCCTGTTGAAAGTGCAGCAAAACAGGTTAAAACGATTCTCGAACTTATCAGACGTGGAGACGTGACTGAAATTGTTCACGCTGGCGATCCTGATGATGAGGGACAGCTACTTGTTGATGAAGTCCTGGAATATGCAGGAAACACAAAACCCGTAAAGCGCGTTCTGATTAACGACAACACGCTTCCGGCAGTGAAAAAGGCACTGGCAAATCTTAAAGATAATCGTGATTTCAAAGGGCTTTACCTTAAGGCGCTGGCGCGTTCAGTTGCTGATGCCGTCTATGGCTTCTCCATGACGCGTGCTTACACCATTCCTGCAAAAGCCAGAGGATATCAGGGCGTTCTGTCTGTCGGGCGCGTCCAGACGCCCGTTCTTGGCCTGATTGTGAATCGTACCCGTGCTAACCAGAACCATAAATCCAGTTTTTACTACACCATGACCGGAGTCTTTCAGCGTGGTGCTGATGTTATCAGGGCGAACTGGAAGCCAGGGGAATTTGCTCCGCTGACAGACCGTAAATTACTTGATAAAGCGTGGGCAGACGGAACGGCAGCATCCCTTGCAGGAAAACCGGCTACAGTTGAAGCGGCAGCAACTGATGATAAAAAAACGGCTGCGCCGTTGCCGTTTAACCTGGTCAGACTCCAGCAATACATGAACAAAAAGTTCAAAATGACGGCACAAAAAACGCTGGATATTACGCAACAATTACGTGAAAAATATAAAGCGATTACTTATAACCGCTCTGATTGCTCATATATTTCTGATGAACAATTCAGCGAAGCGCCGCAGGTTATCGATGCCCTGAAATCAGTCTTTCCTCAGTCGCTGGATATTGATTCTTCACGTAAAAGCAAGGCGTTTAACAGTGCAAAGGTGACTGCGCATACTGCGATAATCCCGACCGCCAGTGTGCCTGATGTTAACGCACTCAGTACCGACGAGCGCAATGTTTACCTGGCGATCGCACAACACTATCTTGTTCAGTTCATGCCTGAAAAAGCATACCAGGAAGTATCGGTTGCCATTCAGTGTGGTGATGAGTCGTTCTATGCCCGTGCCAGAAAAACAACTGACAGCGGATTTGAGGCGTTTCTTGGCGCGGAAACCACAGACGAAGGTGAATCAGAAGATAATGATGATTCCGCTTTTGAACTGCTCTGTAAAATTCGCACAGGAGAAACACTGACGACAAAAGAAGTTATTGTTAATGAGAAGAAAACAACACCGCCGCCGTTATTCACCGAAGCCTCCTTGCTTGCTGCGCTTGTTCGTGTCGCGGATTTTGTCACTGATCCAACAATTAAAAAATTGTTGAAGGATAAGGATAAAGACAAAAAAGATGAACATGGTGGCATTGGTACGCCAGCTACCCGCGCAGCCATTCTGGAAACGCTGAAGAAAAGAAACTATATCACGCTGGAAAAAGGGAAACTTATTCCTACTGATACCGGATATGCGCTTATTGATGCCCTGCCTGGTATAGCGGTTAATCCTGATATGACAGCATTATGGTCTGAAAAGCAGACAGCCATTGAAAATGGCGACCTGACGGTTGAAGAGTTTATTAATGAGCTGTACGGTGAACTGACAGGCATGATTTCTGATGTTGACCTGGGCGAGATGAAGATTGAACCCGCTGCGCCAGCAGGGCAGTTTCAACGCCTGGACTCTCCCTGCCCTTCCTGTGGTAAACATATTGTTATCAGGCCGAAAGGTTATTTCTGTACCGGATGTGAATTTAAAATCTGGAGTGAGTTTTCTGGTAAGAAAATCACCCAGGCACAGGCCGAAAAACTGGTTAAATCAGGGAAAACCGATTTGATTAAGGGATTTAAAAAGAAAAGTGGTGGAACGTATGATACAGTTCTTGTCCTTGAGGATAAGAAAACAGGGAAGCTGGGTTTTCCGGCAAGGGCTAAGAAGTGAAAACAAAGCAGGAATGGCTTTTTCAGTTAAGAAAATGTACATCAAGAGATACTCTTGAAAAAGTTATTGAGATTAACCGTTACAAGCTGCCTTTATCAGAATCAGAGGCATTTTATTCTGCCGCAGATCACCGCCGTGCAGAACTGGTGATGAATAAACTTTATGATAAGGTTCCTTCCGGCGTATGGAAGTACGTCCATTAAACAAGAGGATTAATTATGAGCGAACTGACTAAAGAAGATGAATACGGCATTATCAGCCGGACTATGATGAATATTCGTTCATTGCGTGTGTTTGCCCGTGAGATTGATTTTGAGCAGTTGCTCGAAATGCAGGAAAAGCTCAACGTTGTTATTGAAGAACGTCGTGAAGATGCTGAACGTGAAGCGGCTGAACGAGCAGAGCGTGAACGGAAACGTCAGGAACTGCTTCAGTTAATCGCCGGAGAGGGTTTCTCACCGGAAGAACTGCTTGGTCTGTCCGAAGAAGCACCAAAATCACGTAAAAAAACGTTACCAAAAGCGCCACCCAAGTATCAATTTGAAGAAAATGGTGAAACGAAATACTGGTCTGGTCGTGGACGTGCGCCAAAACCGATTGATGAAGCGTTGAAAGCCGGGCGTTCTCTGGAAGATTTTCGTATCAATAAGAGTTTGAACGGAGTAACAGATGAGCAGTAATATGGCAAGGATATAGTTTTATATCATCATTTTGTTAAGGAAGAAAATCCATGAGTAATACATCCTACAAACAAATTATCCCTGCGACAGACTGGTATTTCCGTCACGATAATGTCTCCGGTGTGGCAGGAAAGTCAACAGTATACCAACTGGCTGCATGGGCGCTTAAAGAAAATGGTGAGGTAGTTGGTCTGGTGACGGTTCGTGATGATAATGGGCGTCCTAAACTGGTTACTCCTCCCCCTGTCCCTGGTGATTATTTGCATAAAGAACAACTCACCGATGATGAAAAAGAGTGGGCGAAGAGACGATAATTGCATTCACATCAAGCCTCTTGTTCAGGAGGCTTTTATTTTGTCTGCATAAAAACGTCTTATCGTTTTTTATACCTGCAAAAAGGTTGACTCCAGGAACATCATTTTCATGATGTTTTCCGAAGCGTTTTCGTAAATTCTCGCGCTCAGTCCTTCCTGAAAAATATCAGATTTTACGCAGTGCACCGCCACTAGTGCATCCATCAAAAAAACTGACAGCTTTTTTAATCATCTCGTGTGACTCAACTTACTGAAAAAATGGGACTTATGAAAACGCCGATAACGGCATTGATCTGTTGGCCAACGCGACCGGCAGCATTGGACTTAACAAAAAAACTGAAAGAAAATCCCCCAAATGAAGGGAAAAAACGGAAGAACAGTCGAACGACAGGCACAAAAAAACCCGACTGGTAATCGGGCTTTTTCGTGTTTTCCAGTCCTGAGTTGGTGGCTCTGACTGGAGGAAGATACTCTACATCCAACATCCACAATATTATGGCACTAGACACCAGTTGTCTAGTTTGACTTCAGATTGTCTGTCAATGGCCATTTCTTTAAATGAATTTTATGCGTGCATCTGTATAATCTTTGTGTTGGCGCTGTACAGTGTGCCTCCCTTGCTTCTAAACCCTGCGCTATCTGGGTATGAACGAATTAAAGTCCTGGCTGAACAAACAGGTGGTGCTGTGTTCAGTGCTCTGGCAGGGGGAAGGTACTCTACATCCAACAATGTGAGAGAGCCGTTGTGACAGGCGATGTATGAGCAAGCAACGGCGACTTCCTCCAGTATCAACCTGGAGAAACGGATGATTAACCTGTTAATCATCGTTCTCAGGGCTGTGGTCGCCGTTGCAAACGCGCTGATTGCAGTTCTGGAACTGATCCGTCAGTTCATCGATTGATGACTGCGGAAACGTAACTAAGGGCAGGAAGTGCACCGCTTCCTGCCCTTTAACAAAGGAGGATTTATGGATTTTATGAGCATTTTGGGGCGCTGTTTACTTCTTCCTTTCCCTGTTGCGATGTTTGTCGGTTGCCTGTTTCCAGGCATCGATGATCGTTTTACTGGAATGTTCATGAGTTTTATTGTCGGTTGTCTATCGTGGTATATCACCAAGCCAAAACCGCAAAAGGCTGAGGTCGCGTAAGCGGCCTTTTTTACGCCCCTCGTTTAATTTCTCGCCCGACTTGGACATACACTCATTCTGTTCAGAAATAGTATTGCGGCTAATCAAGCCAATTCCTACGTCTTTTCGCTGTTGCACGATCTAAAAGGAAATATGGGAAAATTTCATGAAAGTATGGTACTAAAGGGTCTTTAATTCCTTTATCTTGTTCCATCAACTGCACAGTATCTCGTAATCTCATTAGCAAAAAGTAATACGGTTGCAACATGCTAATTATTTCCCATGCAATGCAAGGCGAAATTTTGTTTACTTTCCAGTTCAATAGATACTGATCTACATACGTCATAATATGACCATCGAGGCCAAATTCATTAGTAAAACCATACAATCGATTTCTCTCAGCCCATGAGATTACTTCTTGACTCAATCTCTCTCTTTTAGTTGTTGAAGTATACTTCCAGTAGCAATACTCCAAAATATAATTCCATTGCTCAAGAGGGTCATTCATTAGTTTTTTATCTCCAATAATAGTATTTAAGTTATAATACCGAGTTTCTTTCCCAAATTCCGATAGCATTGTCAATATTGCAGATTGCTCATCATTCAAGACCCATTTGCCTTTGTCTCTTTTCTCGTATTTGATTGCAATATTTACTGCATTTTGATGTAAAATGCTTATATCATGACCTAATTTCCTCAAATGGATATATGTTGGTTTATTCAAATCATTTTCAATCATATACTGAACAACATAAATAATTTTAAAAAAACGTTCCAGACCAATTGACAGTTGAAAAAAAGCATTATAAAAGCTGCCTTTATCATGATATTTACACTTATTCAATGCTGTCAGTCCACTGCGTAGTGAAGCACTAGCAAGAAGCGCCTCTATCGAAAACTGTTGAAACGAAGTACCCAACATAAAAACTCCTTATGAAACATAAACGTATTCACTTTTCTTGACTAAATTTTATTTGAATTTTTCTAAAAGGATTAAATGTTCAGGGATTACATTCATAAATCATCCCATCTTCATAGCCATTGTTACCAGTTTTTCTTGTGACAAATATTTCGGCATCTCTGTCTCTTAGTGTTAGAAAAAGCACGCGACTTTCTTTTTGCCTCTCTTCTTGTTGAGTAGAAAACAAGATTTTCCGCGTTCCAGACACCATCATCGCGCAGTTTGTCGCCCAAAGGACCAAAATGCCCGCTTTTTGTTCATTACCTCAATTGCAGCTTTCTCATGACGTAGTTCTTCACTGGCAAATCCCTGAAACTTATCTAAAGCCACTTTAGCTTTTTCCCTGACTGGTTTTTTTTCATCGCGATTTGCTGTTCCCATTGTGCAGGCATCAGATACGGCGTTGTAAGCATCAAAGGCCAGCTTTCTCATAGTATTACTTGCGCATGTAAGGGATACCGTTTCATGCAGCCTTGTATATTCAATATAATCTTCACAGTCATGTCTTAATGAGGACATCATATATTTCTGTAACATCATTCTTGAACAGGATAAAAAATTCACGTAACGCTCAGCTTTCACCTCAAAATCTTTACGTCGCTGAATTAATGCTTCTTTCCTTAACTCGTGCTGCTGTGATAATTTGAGCGTCAAATAACCGCCCAATATTGTTAGCGCAGAGCCAAGCCCAATTTTAACGGCATTATCAGCCACATCCACCCACTCAGTCGCCATCTATTACTTGTTCTTCCTGTGATGATCATGGTTGCCAGTATAATTCCAGTACAGACTGGACATACAGCATTTTCTGCTCAGCCTGAATTAGTTACAACATTCACATGCTCAATTACTTTATCTAATGCCCTATTCCAGCATATATGGGGTCAGTTTGGATATCGAAAATTATTGTACGTTAAGGCTGTTTTTTGACCTTTCGACTTTAGCTGGTCTTAGCCGACGAAACTTACCAGAAGCCGGTATCCGGTTGCTTTTCCAGATATAATCACCTGTCAGATTGATGTGTTCCCAGCCCAACGGCGACAAATGCGACAGCAGTTGCTCGTTGATCTTCACCCCTTTACGCTTCAGGGCATCGACCGCTCTTTCCATATAGACGGTATTCCACAGGGATATGGCAGCCGTCAGCAGCGTCAGTCCACTGGCGCGATAGCTCTGATTTTCCGGTTTTCTGTCCCTGATTTCTCCCAGTCGGTGCATAAATACCGCACGCGCCAGCGCGTTACGGGCTTCGCCTTTATTCAGCCCCGCCTGTACCCGCCGACGCAGAGCCGGGTCGCGGAACCAGTCGAGCATAAACAGGGTTCGCTCAATGCGGCCAATTTCTCTCAGTGCTTTGGCAAGTCCGTTTTGCTTGGGATAGCTGGCAAGCTTTTTCAGCATCAGGGATGCCGTCACGGTTCCCTGCTTTATCGAGGTTGCCAGACGCAGCACTTCACGCCAGTGGATTTCGATCTCTTTCAGATTCAGGCTGGTCGTTGATATCAGTGACTGAAGCGCCGGGTATTTCTCTGCTTTCCCTTTGATAAACAGTTTTTTGTCGTGGAGATCCCTGATTCGCGGACAGAACGCAAATCCCAACAGATGCATCAGGGCAAAGACATGATCGGTGAAACCAGCGGTATCGGTGTAATGTTCCCTGATTTCCAGGTCGCTTTCGTGGTACAGCAAGCCATCGAGAACATGGGTTGAATCCCTGACCCGACTGATTATGCAGGTGTAAAACGGGCTGTATTGATCCGAAATATGGGTATAAAACTGACGTCCAGGCTCTTGCCCATATTTCGGGTTAACCTGCCCTGCGTAGCGGCCTGAGCTGCCGGTTCTGAAATTTTGTCCATCTGATGATGACGTTGTTCCGTCTCCCCAAAATGCCGCCAACGGTCTTTTCCCCTGCGCATTTACCAGCTCTGCAAGAGCGGCTGAATAGGTTTCGTCACGGATGTACCATGCCTGAATATCTTCGAGTGATGATTTGGTGCTCCCGGGGCAGGCTTCTGCCATTTTGGTCAGGCCAAGATTGATGCCATCCGCAAGAATGGTGGTGAGGAGCAAGCGGGTATCGGGACGGGTAATGTCATTTTTTATATGCGAAAAATGTCGGGTAAACGTCGTCCAGCTGTTTACCTCATCGAGAATTTCCGTGATTTTAGGTCGCGGTAGCATGCTGTAAACCAGCTCTGCCAGCGGTGAAACCTGCGCCGGAACGCAGTTATCCAGCGGAGAGACTTTTACGCCCCTGTCGGATATTTCCACATCGGGCAGTTCACCAAGGGCAGCCATGGCATTGACCTCTTCAAGTCTGGACTGAAGCAGGGTCATACGGCTGGTAATGTACTCATGATAATCAGCAGATACGGGCAGTGGCAGTGCCGGTGTGAGTTTGTCAAAGTCCTTCTCGGGTATGAGGTAATCATCAAAATTTTTGTAGCGGCGCGAGCCTTTAACCCAGATATCCCCGGAGCGCAACGCCCCCTTAAGCTCGCTGAGTGCACAAAACTCATAGTAGGGGTCTGACGCTCAGTGGAACGAAAACTCACGTTAAGGGATTTTGGTCATGAGATTATCAAAAAGGATCTTCACCTAGATCCTTTTAAATTAAAAATGAAGTTTTAAATCAATCTAAAGTATATATGAGTAAACTTGGTCTGACAGTTACCAATGCTTAATCAGTGAGGCACCTATCTCAGCGATCTGTCTATTTCGTTCATCCATAGTTGCCTGACTCCCCGTCGTGTAGATAACTACGATACGGGAGGGCTTACCATCTGGCCCCAGTGCTGCAATGATACCGCGAGACCCACGCTCACCGGCTCCAGATTTATCAGCAATAAACCAGCCAGCCGGAAGGGCCGAGCGCAGAAGTGGTCCTGCAACTTTATCCGCCTCCATCCAGTCTATTAATTGTTGCCGGGAAGCTAGAGTAAGTAGTTCGCCAGTTAATAGTTTGCGCAACGTTGTTGCCATTGCTGCAGGCATCGTGGTGTCACGCTCGTCGTTTGGTATGGCTTCATTCAGCTCCGGTTCCCAACGATCAAGGCGAGTTACATGATCCCCCATGTTGTGCAAAAAAGCGGTTAGCTCCTTCGGTCCTCCGATCGTTGTCAGAAGTAAGTTGGCAGCAGTGTTATCACTCATGGTTATGGCAGCACTGCATAATTCTCTTACTGTCATGCCATCCGTAAGATGCTTTTCTGTGACTGGTGAGTACTCAACCAAGTCATTCTGAGAATAGTGTATGCGGCGACCGAGTTGCTCTTGCCCGGCGTCAACACGGGATAATACCGCACCACATAGCAGAACTTTAAAAGTGCTCATCATTGGAAAACGTTCTTCGGGGCGAAAACTCTCAAGGATCTTACCGCTGTTGAGATCCAGTTCGATGTAACCCACTCGTGCACCCAACTGATCTTCAGCATCTTTTACTTTCACCAGCGTTTCTGGGTGAGCAAAAACAGGAAGGCAAAATGCCGCAAAAAAGGGAATAAGGGCGACACGAAAATGTTGAATACTCATACTCTTCCTTTTTCAATATTATTGAAGCATTTACCAGGGTTATTGTCTCATGAGCGGATACATATTTGAATGTATTTAGAAAAATAAACAAATAGGGGTTCCGCGCACATTTCCCCGAAAAGTGCCACCTGACGTCTAAGAAACCATTATTATCATGACATTAACCTATAAAAATAGGCGTATCACGAGGCCCTTTCGTCTTCAAGAATTTTATAAACCGTGGAGCGGGCACTGTTGCAAATAGTCGGTGGTGATAAACTTATCATCCCCTTTTGCTGATGGAGCTGCACATGAACCCATTCAAAGGCCGGCATTTTCAGCGTGACATCATTCTGTGGGCCGTACGCTGGTACTGCAAATACGGCATCAGTTACCGTGAGCTGCAGGAGATGCTGGC
>SKEL01000628.1_pt1 | contig 37170 bp, 41 predicted proteins | sample 4826741 | NCBI WGS metagenome assembly SKEL01 (sample SAMN11008810, study PRJNA524170) | human gut metagenome | biome: Human fecal sample; material: Feces; isolation source: fecal sample from pouch patient p33 | host: Homo sapiens | place: Israel: Tel-Aviv | collected 2016-03-22
ATTTGGGTCAAGCGGATATTCGCAATCCGCTTCGCTACTTGCTCATAACCAAATAACTGCTCCGCAGTTTATCAGAAAGAGCTTGCACTCTTCCTGATACAAGCAAGTCCCCACCCACTGCTTATTGCTTTTCGCAATTGAAGCAGGGGACTTACTTGATTTGGTTAAATAAAAAAAGAAAGGACTCCCCCACTATGAGCCCTAAACGACAAGTCAATCACACAATCCGCAAACACTTCAACGAAGTAATCTACAACGTCTCCCGCTACACAGAGATCGCTCTCTCTCTTGTTATTCTGGTAGTGATCGCGCTGTCTGGTTTCCGGCTGATCCTGGAAGTTGCAGGTACCTCAGTGACAGCCATGGACACGGAATTTTTTACCAGCTTTCTCTCCCAGGCATTGTCTCTAGTAGTCGGAGTTGAGTTTGTAAAAATGCTCTGCCAGCATTCCGCGCAGACAGTTGTAGAAGTCCTGATGTTCGCCACTGCCCGTCAGATGGTCGTTGAACATCTCGGTCCAAACGAAACACTGCTCGGTGTCATCAGCATCGCAATCCTTTTTGCAATCCGCAAATACCTCATGACCGATAACGATGATATGAATTCACGCAAACACAAAGAAGAAAACGATGTACTAGCAATTAAGTAAATATTCGCAATGGAAACAGGGAACTTACCTGATTCAGTTCATTTACAGAACAATCGCAACTGAAAGAGACTGCAGGATTCTCATACTGTCTGTAATTTATTTTTACAGACAATATCAAAATCATGCAGTCTCTTTTTATTTCCATATACTGATAAACGGGCGTCTCAAAAAAAGTTATTTTATAAAATTCATATTCTATAGTTAATGGTTATCAGTACAATGGTTATCCTAATTATATTTTTTCAGGCAGATAAACACACAATTTGTTTTATAATTTCGATTTAATAATTTTTACTCAATACTAAATAGTTTTTATTCAATACTATTTATTTAATAATTTCCGCTGAAAAATTTGCTGTCTTTCGGAAGTTCGTAATCTTCGAAATAAGCCCCAAAGTCCATCTTCAGGTAATTGCAGAGATTTGCAAGTTCCACCATCGTATTGTCATTTACCGGAATGCCATTCTCTCTGCGCTCTTTTTCTGCCAGTATTTCTTTCTCTCCATGTGTATAAATCCGTTCAACACCTTCTGCTTTCGGGCTCTGACGAAGTGTTTCCAGAAACTCTGAAAAATGTGCCTTGATGTCTTCCGCATTTCCAAAAATTGCAGGATCAATTGCTGCAAATCCATGACAGATACCATTTCTGTCCTTAAAAGTACAACATTTATCAGAAGTAACTCCCATGGAAAAAATAGAGCTGAAAATTTCACAGAGCATTCCATATCCATATCCTTTATGGCTTCCGCTCGCTTCTTTATTTCCGCCAAGCGGCATAATTCCGCCGCCTTTCTTGCCGACAATATTCGCCAGAACATCCGGTGCATCTGTACTCTCCTGTCCGTTTGCATCCAAAGCCCAGCCTTTTGGAAGCGGCTTTCCTGATTTATTATACATTTCCAGTTTTCCTCTGGTTACAACTGTTGTGGAACAATCAAACAGAAATGGATAAGGCTCTGCCGGCATAGCCACTGCGATCGGATTGGAACCCAGCATCGCTTTTCTGCCAAAAGTCGGTACCATGATCGCTTCAGAGTTCGTACACGCCATTCCGAGAAGTCCCTGTTTCGAAGCCATCTCCGCATAATATCCGGCAATTCCAAAGTGGTTGGAATTTCTTACAGAAACGAAACCAACCCCTGTTTTCTTCGCTTTCTCAATCGCTTTCTCCATGGCAAAATGAGAAATAATCTGTCCCATGCCGTCATGTCCGTCAATGACTGCTGATACCGGTGTTTCAAACACAACCTCCGGTTTCGCATCCGGATGAATGGTTCCCTTCTCAATTCCCTTATCATATCTTACCATTCGCTGCATTCCATGACTCTCGATCCCATATAAATCCGCAGTAAGCAAAACATCTTTGATAATCTCCGTCTCATCTTCATCGAAACCAAACTTGCGAAATACATCATGACAAAATTTATCTAATGTGTCATAGCTCCATTTTACATATCCCATAACTGCAAACCTCCCTGATCCGAATTGTATGCTGCTTTTTCCTTCCATCTGTGAATTCTGAAAGCTGTACTCAGAAGAATCAGCGGATATTCACGATTCTCTTTTTCAACTTGCAGCAAATAGTATTATTAATTTTTATATTGGTTATACCAATTAATAAGATTGATTATACCAGTCATTTTCCCACAATGCAATACATTTTTTCAGAATTTCCATTGTTTTTTTACTTCCATTTTTACTGCTGAAAAAATCCCGACTTGTCAAGCGGATATTCGCAATCCGCTTCGCTGCTTACTTGATTTGGTTAAATTCACATTCCTATAGCAATTCCAGAGAATAATGCAATCAAGACAGTTCAGCAGAGTGCGAAGGACAAGGAAGGTATCTGCAGGCGTGCTGACGCACGGCAAAGATATCTGACGCAGGACTTCACGCTCTGATGGGCTGGATTGCTTGCATTATTTTCTGGAATTGCTATAAATCTGAAACTTCAGATTACAAATCACATGCCTCTCTGTGTTATCTTTTACCTCGAACTTAAATAATAAACATTTTCATTTATTTTTCGTAAAGGGAGGCATCGCATTATGAAACATAACATCAGAAATTTTATCGTACTGCTCGCAGCCGGTGCTTTACTTACAGCGACACCGCAGGGCAGTTCCTTTCTCACAGAACCAACCGGCCAGTTAGTATCTGCCGCTGTCGAAAATCATGTCAGTAAAAAAACAACTGAGAATGCTTCTTCCTCAGACAAAAAAGAAGAATCAGCATCCACTCAGGATAATAAGAAAGAAAAAAATGATAATAAAGATTCCCTCTATGAGAATGTAGAGTCTTTTATCACCAATGACAGCACCGTTACTTCTGTCGGAACTTTCAAGACACAGGATATCAACGGAAATGAATACACCCAGGATATGTTCTCTGACTATGACCTGACCATGGTAAATGTATTTGCCACATGGTGCAGTCCATGTGTAAATGAACTTCCGGATCTTCAGAAGCTTTCCGAAGAAACAAAATCTGACAAAGATAAAAAGATCCAGATCGTCGGCATCGTCCTCGACACAGTCGGAGCAAACGGCGAGACAGACAGTGATGCTCTGGAAAAAGCCCAGACACTCCAGTCACAGGTACAGATCACCTATCCTCTTCTGGTTCCGGATTCCGAAAATCTGAACGGACGTTTAAAAGATATCCAGGCAGTCCCGGAGACATTTTTCATAGATAAAAAAGGTAATATCGTAGGAAATACCTACAGCGGAAGCCATACTCTTCAGGAATGGCAGGAGATCATTGAGGCAGAACTGACTGCTGTACAGGAAGCAAAATAAAAACTTCTGAATGTTGTCATAACAACACCTTTCTTTGGGCAAAATATGGTATAATCCAGATAATAAAATCAAAAATCACCCAAAGGAGGATTTTCTCATGAGCTTTATCAAAAATATTACCCACGAAGAAGTATTAAACATCGCATCTCAGGTTTCCATTCAGGAAGGCCAGATCGTCAGCAAGACTCTGGCACAGAATCCATATGTAAGTCTTACTTTGTTTGCCTTCTCCAAAGGGGAAGAAATCAGCACTCATGATTCAAAGGGAGATGCCATGGTTCTCGTTCTCGAAGGTACCGGCAAATTTACAGTAGGCGGCAAAGAACATCTCGTTGCAGCCGGCGAAACACTGGTTATGCCAGCTACGATCCCGCATGCCGTTTATGCACAGGAAGATTTTAAGATGCTGCTGACAGTCGTATTTCCTGTAGAAAAATAGAAATATCTGTATATCTCGGATTTGGACATTTTCATGTCAAAATCTCCCGCAGGATAGCAGCTTGCTAAATAATTACAACGATTCAATACCGACTGTAAGTTGAAACAACTATGAGGAAATGACACCATGATTCAGGATATTGCACCACATATTTATCACAACGAATACAAACCTGTTCCGCCAGATAAAACTTCTGTTATTCTGGCATACGAACAGGGTAAAATCCTGCTTCCCAGACAGGAACGGGAAGCAGAAATTCATTTTCCGGTTTTTCAGGAACTGGAGGGAAAACTGGAAAATCTTTATGAACATTACATCTACCTTTTCTCTGTAGATGAACAGCATTTTTATTTAATCCCGGAACTGAATACAGATTTACTTCCGGACTATGAGTTTCAGGATGTCCGTACCCTTCGTACCGCACAGCCTCAGCACCTGGCATTCGCAGGAATTACCGGTCACCAGCTTTTTCTGTGGTACAGCAAACGCCGCTTCTGTGGATGCTGCGGCAAACCTATGGTCCACAGCCAGAAAGAACGTATGATGGAATGCCCGTCCTGCGGATGCCATGAATATCCGGTTCTCTGCCCTGCTGTCATCGTAGGGATTACCAACGGCGATAAGATCATCCTCTCCAAGTACGAAGGCCGCAGATTTAAGCGTTACGCACTGATTGCAGGTTTCGCGGAAATCGGAGAGACGATCGAAGAAACGGTACATAGAGAAGTCATGGAAGAAGTCGGTCTGAAAGTAAAAAATCTCCGCTATTACAAAAGCCAGCCATGGTCCTTCAGCGGTTCCCTGCTGTTTGGATTTTTCTGCGATGTAGACGGCGATGACACCCTCACCGTTGACCATGAAGAACTCTCCATGGCACAATGGATAGAACGCGACAAAATCCCTGACCAGGGAAACAACATCAGTCTGACCAAAGAAATGATGATGCTCTTTCGTGACGGAAAAGAGCCCAAATAGAAAAAAAGATACATGCACTGCTGCTTCATTTGTGCATGTATCTTTTTTGTTACCATATAAAACTTTTTAATAATCTGGTCAAAAATATTCTTTATTTCTCTTCACGCCGCACTCCCATTGCCAAATCCACGGCTTCTGCGGCTGCCATTACATTCCTGTTCAAATTCTTTCAGTTTCCGTTTTGCTTCCGGTGTCAGGTTCGTTGGCACTTCAATCTGTACAGTTGCATATTCATCACCATGTACAGACGGATGATTCATGGCAACAATACCTTTTCCTCTCAGACGGATTTTCGTTCCGGACTGTGTTCCCGGTTTGATATTACAGAGAACATCGCCGTAAATGGTATGAACCTTTGCTTCTCCGCCAAATACTGCTGTTGTAAACGGAATATTGACCGTTGTATAAACATCTCTGCCTTCCCGTCTGTAGCCCGGTTTATCCTGAACATTTACTTTCAGTAACAAATCTCCGGCTTCTCCACCGCCGGTTCCCGGATATCCTTTTCCTTTCAGACGGATGCTTTTTCCAGACTCAATGCCCGCCGGAATATTCACTTCATAGTTCTGGACACTACCGTTGCTGCTTTGCAGGCGAATCACCTTCTTACCGCCGAAAGCCGCCTCGTCAAAGCTGACGTCCACTTCCGCATGCAGGTCTTCGCCCTTACTGCTGTAAGAACCGCCAAATCCCTGACTGTGGAAACCGCTTCCACCAGTTCCGAAGCCACTGCCAAAACCGCCAAAACCATCACTGCCAAAGCCGCCGCTTCCGTTTCCAAAACCTCCGAAGCCACTGCTGTGGAATCCTCCGGCTCCATTTCCATAACTGCTGCCTCCAGCATTACCGGATGACCGGCTCTTACGGAAACCACCGCCAAAAATATTCTTCAGAATATCATCCATATCTTCACCGTTTTCAAAATGATATTCATGATAACCGTTGCCATCACTGTACGAACCATGGAAACTACCGCCAAACGGATTTCCCTGTCCGCCGCCGAATCCACTGCCGAACGGGCTTCCCTGTCCGCCGCCATAGTTACCTGCACCTTCCTCAAAAGCAGCATGGCCAAACTGATCATACAGCTTACGTTTCTTTTCATCACTCAGCACATCATAAGCTTCATTTACTTCTTTAAACCGTTCTGCGGCTGTGGCATTTCCCTCATTGCTGTCCGGATGATATTTTTTGGCCAGTTTTCTGTATGCTTTTTTTATTGTCGCTGCATCTGCGTTTCTGCTCACGCCCAGAACTTCATAATAGTCTCTTTTCAATATCATCACCTTCCTTCAAATATAAATCCATTCTTATCCAACTGCTTAAAATCAGATCTCATTTTCTTATTCTCAAAAAACTCATAGCATCTTAAGACATCTGAAGCATTCCTAAAGTTTCCCTGATACAAACAACGGGAAGCCAAAAGATTTGACCTCCCGTTGCTGTAACTTACATCTATTATCCTTCAATGGAGATGCTGTGCTTCTGTTCCACTGCTGGTTTTGCTTCTTTTTTCGGAACGAATAATGTCAGAATACCATGTTTGAATTCTGCTTTGATGTCGTCCTGATGTACCTCTTTGCCTACATAGAAGCTACGGCTGCAGGCACCTGCATAACGTTCTCTGCGGATATAACGTCCTGTCTCTTTCTCCTGTTCGTCCTTGTCCAGACCTTTCTCTGCACTGATGGTCAGATAACCATTTTCCAGTGCTGCATGAATCTCATCTTTCTTAAATCCAGGAAGGTCAACGATCAGTTCATATCCGTTGCTCATTTCCTTAATATCAGTTTTCATAACATGGTTTGCTTTATGTCCATACAGTTTCTTTTCTGCATCCTTCATTGCTCTGTCATCATAATAAAATGGAAAATCTCCAAAAAAGTCATCAAATAAATTTTCTCCAAAAATACTAGGCATTAACATAAGTCATTTCTCCTTTTCTAATATATTATATATGTCAAATCTGTTTGCCAGATTTACTTTTCAAATCTGTTTTTAATGGTTTCTTCAACCTGCGATCAGCCTTCAATGGCAATTGTCTTCTTCTGCTCTACTGCCGGTTTTGCTTCTTTTTTCGGTACAAATAATGTCAGGATACCATGTTTGAATTCTGCTTTGATATCCTCCTTTTCAACTTCTTTGCCTACATAGAAGCTACGACTGCAGGCACCTGCGTAACGTTCTTTACGGATATAACGTCCGGTTTCTTTCTCCTGTTCGTCTTTGTCCAGACCTTTCTCTGCACTAATGGTCAGATAACCATTCTCCAGATCAGCCTTAACTTCATCTTTTGTAAATCCCGGAAGATCTACAACCAGTTCATAGCCTTTATCTGTTTCCTTAATATCTGTTTTCATTACGTGGCTGGCTCTGCGTCCGTAGAGTTTCTTCTCTGCATCTTTCATATCTTTATCATAATAGAATGGAAAATCTCCAAAAAAGTCATCAAATAAATTTTCTCCAAAAATACTAGGCATCAACATAAGTCATCTCTCCTTTTCTATACCGTCCATCTGTATGTGATGGACTCTCAGTTATGCATCTTTACCTTGTTTCTTTGGAACTTAGGTTATTCGGAATCTCATGGAACTTATTTCTTTGTTCTCTTTTTGTTCCCCTTCCTTTGTTCTAGCTGTAATATAACACTTATTATTAGCACTGTCAAGAGGTGAGTGCTAATTATTTTGTGAAGAATTTGTGAACGCTACGAGCCATGCAAAATGGTGAAAAAAGACGCCCTGCTAGTTTACTTGCAAAGGCGTCTTTTTTTGCTATTTTATAGGGCGACAGCCCTACAGCGAGGGAATTCTTTCCCGAGCTGTGCATGGCGTAACATTCTCTTTCGCACTCGATTTTCTTGATTTGACCACATTTTTACCACAAATTCTTGGAAAAATATATTCGTCTGATTTTCTTACCACATTTTACGACAACGACTTATGGTTTATACCACATATTCATCTTTTGACATTCTCATTTTCCTCCATAAATTCCTGTTTTTTATCTGATATTACGATTATATTTTCAAAATGTAAGTTTTAAATTTCGTTACGTAACAATTATATGTAGTTGCAGCAAACAAATTAAGCTGCTATTTACTTTTAGTAACATAAATGATATAGTCAGCTTATTTATTTCTGTATTTTAGCGGAGACATTCCGTACGTTTTTTTGAAGCTTCTGATAAAATAGCTTACATTTTGATAACCACTCTGCATTGCTACCTCTGTAACAGGAATATCTGTGTCCTGTAACAGCTGTTTTGCATGCTCTAACCGTAAATACGTCACATATTGTGAAATCGTAATATGAAAATGTTCCTTAAAGTATCGTGATATATATTTTTCCGAAAGGTGAAACTGCTCCCCAAATTCCTTTAACAATATCTTCCCTGTGAAATTCTGCTGTATATAAGAAACCATCTCTTTTTCTACCGTATTTTTACCACTTGTATCATTTTCTACTATAAATCCCTTCTTCCACAGTTCAAGAATAAATTGTAAAAGAATTATTTTTGTCTTTATCTGAGCAGTTATTTTTGACTGGCTTTCCTCTTTTTTTGCCCCATATATCTCAACCAACTGTTCGCACTGTTCTTTTACCGTATCTTCTATTTCCGGACTTATTATCAGATGACCACTGTTTAATGGTTCAAGTAATTTATCATCTAATATGTCATCTGTACGAAAAGATATATATTTTAACGGAAAAAGGAAAGTAAAATAGTCCACATTGCCAGTCTGTGAACCCATAAAATGCAAATTGCCCGGTGACACTACAAAAGCATCCCCGGGTTTCCCAATATAGTTCTCTCCTGATATACTTACAGTCAGGAAGCCACTTTTTACATATATAATTTCAAATTCATCATGCCAATGTATCGGTATCTGAAATGATCGCTTCGCATTCGCTATATGATATATACTAAATGGATCATCCTTTGTACCATGTGGCTTATTTTCTTTTAATTCAAAGTACATAATCTCTCCTATAATTCTACAAGACTTTTACTTTTCCATTTTCCACTTTTCCATCTAAGTACCATTCCAACGGCTCTCGCACATTCATCACCTGCCATGGCAATATATGCCCCTACTGCCAGAAGTCCCATATGTATTCCAAGAAAATATGTCCCACCAACTGCAAACAGATACATAAATATGGCACCCATTATAACTGGAAAAAGCGCATCTCCACTGGTTTTTAACGCCTGGCTATACACAAGATTTGTCACCCTGCCAAATTCAAGGAATATATCTATGATTAACAGCTTTACCACAAGACTTATCATCTGTGTATTATCCGTAAAGATATGCACTATGAAACGTCCTGACAGTGCAAATGTCACAGAAAAACATGTAGCTGTTACAAGACCATATATGACAGCTTTTCTCGTACCCCTGTCACATTCTTCAAGCTCCTTTGCCCCAATTCTCCATCCTGTCATAATAGCATTCGCCTGCGCAAGTGCAGCTCCTGCACAATATGAAAAATCTGCGATCTGCATAGCATATGAGCGAGCCGTAACATTCATTCCATTGGCATCCATCTGATTCATGAAACGCACTATAAATGTCATTGCTACATTATAAAGTGCTGTTTCTAATGCAGAGGGAAAACCTATTTTAACAATCTGAGCAAGTATCTTTTGTGGTGAAATACGCTCAGGGCTCTGCTTTGCTTTTATAAGTACAGCTCCCATAATCGCTACAATAATAAGGTTTACAATTCTGGAAATAACTGTGGCAACAGCAACTCCCATCACTCCCCGGTGAAACACATATAAGAATACAGAATTAAGTATTATATTAAGAATGTTTCCAACAATAGTCCCTATCAGAGAATGCTTTGTGTATCCAAACACTCTCAAATAGCTGGAAAAAATTGGAATAAGCGCATTTAAAAAACAGGTACCTCCAACAATTTTAAGGTATGTTTCAGCTGGCTCAAACAGAGCCGGAGCAATACTTACCATTCTAAGTATTCCACCGGAAAAAACAGCAAGAACGGCAGACATCAGGATACCTATGACCGCATTAAATATCATTCCAAGCTGCCTGGCCTGATATGCAATTCCAGGTCTTCCTGCTCCAATATTTTGTGACATCACAGCCACCATACCCGATGATATTATTCCAAACATAACGATAAAAACACCTATATATGTGTTTGCTGTTCCCACTGCTCCCACAGCCTGGTCACTTACAGACGACAACATAAGAGTGTCGACCATACCTGAAAGCATATAAAATAGAGTTTCCAGACATATTGGCACAGATAATTGCGCTAATGTTTTTCTTTCAACTGCCATATTTTTCTCCTCACATAGAAATATAACATATATTGCCAATAACAATAATACGATATATTTCTATGTATTTCTTGTATAATATCATGAGAAAATTGCACTATTTCTACTATTTCATGCAACAAACTATCAAGATCGTCAATCTCACCTCTGTTTTTTTGCAATTTCTTGTTTATCAGGTTTTGAACAGGAAAAGTCCCCCACCGGTGCCCTATCAGGCATCCGGTGAGGAACTTTTCTTATTTTTTATATAGTTCTCTGCAATTATTTCAGAATCATCATAGAATATGGAGCCAATGTCAGCGTCTGACCGTCAAAGCTGCTTGTCTCATCTGTTGCAGACTGATATACACTCTGTGTAAATTCACCATAATTCGGATCTGCAGCGATTTCCTGTGTTTGCTCTTCTCCTGTCAGATTAATAACCACCAGCACACGCTCATCCTCTGTCATACGAATATAAGAAATCAGCTCCTGTGTACCTAAATCATATTCATCAATATCACCATTCATCAAAGCCGGAATATCTTTTCTTGTTTTTATTACTTCTTTATAATGTGACAGCATTGATTCCGGGTCATCCTTCTGCACTTCTACCGATGCATTTCCTCCAAGACTGTAATGTACGGTATCATAATTTGCCAGACCATCTTTCGGCATTCCACCTTCAAAAGGATTCTCAAACCATGCCATACATTCACGAATGCTGGAATCCGGTTTCGCGCCATTCATTCCAATCTCTTCTCCATAATACAGGAATGGTTTACCTGGAAGTGTAAGCAGAAGATCTGCCGCTACTTTTGCATGACTTTCCGCTTTTTCCGCATCATCTTGCGGCACCGGATTTCCATTCGCATCCAGAAGAACAGGCGCGGTCAGAATGTCATCAGTGCTCTCATCAAATTTATACCTCAAAAGACTTATAAGACGATTCTGATCATGGTTGGTAATAAATGGGCAGTCAATGAACTCATAATTTGAACCTTCGCCCAGCTTGTCATAATAGCTGATCAGTCCCTTTACGATATCAAGATCATTCGTATCACTCAAACGGTTTGTCTCTGAAGCCTGTTCCGGATCATAAGCAGTTGTTTCATTAGAAACTGCCTCGTAAATTTTTCCTGAAAGATTGAAATCAAACACGCTGTGCAATCCACCGTCTGTAAGGAACGGAACTACATTATCTACATTTTTCTCCCATACTTCGCCTACCAGATAAACATCCGGATGTTCTGCTTCCAGAGATGCACGGAAGTCTTTCCAGTAATCCATATTTTTCTCGAAAGTATAATCCGAATAAATATTGGAATAATAATCACCGTAAATATGGCGTGCTGCATCCAGTCGGAAACCATCCACCCCAGCATCCAGCCAAAAATCAGCTACATTTTTCATTTCTTCCCGAAGTGCTTCACTCTCATAATTCAAATCAGGCATTCCTGATCCAAAAATACCAATATAATCATAGCCTGAAACAACGCTGTCCTTATCCGAGATTACTCCCCACTCTTTCATCTGTTCTGCTGCTTCATCTGTATTTCTCCATACAGTGTTTTCCGGTCCGGTTGTTCCATTGTCATAGAGAGGATACTGTGGTTCATATCCATCCATACTTCCATGTTCCTCTAAATAAGCCTCTTCCTCCTGATGAATTTCATCTGCTGTTTTATCTACAAAATTAGAATCTGCCGGAACAAATGTGAAATAGTCCCAATACGGATTGGCACTGCCATCCTCAAGAGTCGGCCCTTTGAGTGCTTCCTGGAACCAGACATTAGACCAACTGCAGTGATTTACTACCAGATCCATAATAACCTCGATACCATATTCATGACAGGTTGCCAGCATACTCTGAAAATCTTCCATGGTTCCATAATCGCTATTTACTTCATAATAATTTCGCACATCATATCCGTGCTGACTTCCTGAATCAGAAATCGGCATCAGCCAAATTCCTGTAATTCCTAAATCTGCCAGATACGGTATCTGCTCTTCTATCCCCTTAAAATCTCCGATATGATCTCCATTTGAATCACGGAATGCACGTACAAAAATTTCATAATATACATCCCCTTCCTGTTCATCAATCACCCCATCTTTTGCAGTAAATGGCTGTGATTCTTCTGCAAATACAGCCACCTGACCACCAAGTGTCATAATTGCAGCAAGCCCTACAGATAAAATACGTTTTTTCCACTTCCTTTTTTTGTACATATTCTTTTCCTCCTTATTTAGCTTACATATTTAAAACAATATTTTTAATAAGCTCTATGGAAGGTATTCTATCTGAAAACTTTTCTATTGTCGATGTTGTTTTTTTACACGCCAAGAGGTCTTTATTAGTATATATTGCTATATTTCAAATAAATATTATAGTTTTATTTGTACATTATGTGCACATTCAAACATTTTACTACAAAAAAACGACATGGCTGCTACTGATTTAATCCGCTTTGTGGAATCCGAAAACCAATTACAGTTTTCGTATACGGCGTACTCTCAATAAAAATTTCTACCTGTCCATGAAAGTACAGCTGCATCCGGCGAAATACATTAATCAGTCCAATTCCCGTTGTCTGAATCTCATCCGATACACTCTGAGCCATAGTCCGCAGCTCCCTAACCTTTTCTTCTGTCATTCCCGGTCCGTCATCTTCCACATAAATAAGTACACTTTCTCCCTCTTTCTCTATATGACAGCAAAGCTGAATACCCCTGGCACAGCAATCCACACCATGAGTGACCGTATTTTCCACAAGTGGCTGCAAAATCATAAACGGCACATTCAGAGAACGGCACTGGGAATCACAGTTCAGCTGATATCGGAAACGACTGCCAAATCGAAGTTCCTGAATATCCAGATAATTTTTAATCTGCTGCAGTTCCTGATGAATGGTCACGATTTCTCCTTCCTGATCCAACACACTGCGCAAATAACGGGCAATTGCTTCCGTAATATGCTGTGTCTGTGAAGCCTTTTCCATATACGCCTGTTTCATAATCATATTCATGCAGTTAAACAGAAAATGTGGATTAATCTGATTCTGAAGAGATTTTAGCTCCAACTGAACATTTCGATACTCTAACTGCAACCTTTTTTCATTTTCCTCTTTCCGCTCCAGTTCTATTTTCTGTTGCTGTTTTAACCATTCAATCTGTCTCTTTATCGTTTCTACCATGTGATAAAATGAATCCATCAAAACACCGGTTTCATCTTTCTGTGTCCCATGCCACTGAGGCAGATCCCATATATTCTGCATCACCAGATTTGCCATTTCTGTCAGATGTACGATAGGCCGCACAATATTGCGGATTCTGAGAAAAGACAGAACTCCCAGCAAAGCAATCACACTGCTGAATACAAGCAACATTATGCTCTGACTCTCTGACTGCCACTCTCTGACTCCTTTCAAATTCTGTACAGACAAACGATCAATAGACCGCTGGGCATAGATGGTATACTCGTTTAAAAGAGTATTCATATAAAAAAAATCCTGATACGCCTGCTGTGCCTCTTGCACTTCACCGCTTTTTGTCTTATTCAGAATCAACATTCCCTGCTCTGAAAGATTCTCAGACAAATAAATCAGATTTTCTACGTAGGGATCTGGAAATGCTTCATAAATTTTCCTGGCACTCTGCATCAGTTCTTCGCTGCTTTCTATATACTCATCTTCGCATTTTGAATCACCCAGCATATTAGAATACTGCTGCAAAGCCGAACCATACTTTGTCAAAGCATTGGTATACCGGGACATCAAATAATTTTGTTCAATCAGTGTAGCATATTCTCTGTTTATCACATCTGCCAGATGAAAATTTCCAAAGAAAAAAATCAGAGATATCATAACAATCATGCCTACCAACAATGTCAGTTTTGCCTGTAACGTATGAAATTTTTTATCTTTCATTTTCAAGTCTCCTTCGATACTCATTCACGGTAAGTCCCACTGTTTTCCGAAAGAGAGCACAAAAATAAGTTTTGCTGGTATAGCCGCATTTCTCTGTCAATTCACTGATCGTAATATCATGTTCTTTCGCAATCAGTTCTTTCGCGTGGTTCATTCTGAATTCAGTCAGAAGTGACACAAAGTTTTTTCCTGTTTTATTTTTGAACATACGGCTAAAGTATGTCTGTGTCATCCCCATCCTCTGCGCAATTTCCGCCTGCGACAGATCCGACGTATATTCTTCTCTCATAATCTTAAGAATCTGATCCATTGATGTATCTGTGCTCTCTTCTTCATCTGTCCTGCAATCGATAAGAATCTGATGGATCATTTCCTGCTGTTGCTTAGAATCTTCTATAAATCCTTCACTGCTGATTTTTTCCATTACAAACGAAAGATCTCGACTGTCAGAAACTGTAACAACTGCATCAAAAAAAATATGAAGATATTCCCAGAATTTCTGCGGCTCACTCTGCGCATAATCCTGCAATTCCGAAAAAAACATATTTTCCAGATACCGGATCCGGTTATCCTTCAAAAAGCGGATCATCTTCTGCATATGAAAGACATAGCGGTCTCTTGAAAATGCTCTCGGGCGTTGTTCCATCTGCGTATAGCAGATAAAATCCCGGCTAATCATAGGCAGCAGCGACAGATTTTCCGGAATCTGAGATCCTGAAGTTTTCATCTGTTCCAATGAATCAGATATCGGACTGACATAACAGAACTGTTTCTGCCCAGTCAACTGCTTCAGCGACCAGATTGCACATCGCAACATAGTATACAGTAAAAACTTATCTCTTTTCTCTTTCGGCTGAACAAAAAGAAGTATTTTATCAGCGTCCAGCTTCACGAACACAAAAAATTCCTGTTTGAAAATCTGGCAAATAGAAGAATAAATTTCCACTACCTCTTTTGTATCCATTTTTTCAGCCATACTCCATGCCTGAACAATCCAACACGCCTGCCACTGTCCGTTCTCCGGAAATCCCATCTCTTTCAATCTGGGAAATACCTGTTCATTCCCATCCATCATCTGCTGCAGCAATCTCCGATCCGCCTCATATCTGGTTCGGATCATATGTTCTTCCAGTCTCTGTTCTTTTTCCTTCCGTTGTTCATTCTTTTCAAGTATCAAAATGCATCGGTCCAGCACGGAAAGTATCTGTGTCTCCCCTGTCGGTTTCAGCAGATAATCCAGTACATTGAGCTTGATTGCCAGATACGCATACCGAAATAACGAATACGATGTACTGATAATAATCAACCCCGAATATCCTTCCTGACGCAGTTCCTGACACAATTCCAGACCTGTACAACCGGGAATTTGAATATCTACAATCAGAATATCAGGCTGATATTGCCTTGCCATCTTCAACGCACTGTTTCCATCTTCGGCTTCAAAAACAACCTGCAAGACTGGCCTTTTCTCTTCCATAATCATTCGGAGAGCCTGACGTTCAATCACCTCGTCCTCCACAATTCCCACTGTATAATATCTATTCATCTGCATTTTTCTCCCTCTCCGAAAATGGAAGATCTTTCTGGCTGATAACAGAGCAGTCTATATAAACAGTATCTTTCTCCAGAACTTCTCCCTTTGCCAGATGCGCAGCAATCTCCGCGCTTTCATAGCCAATCTCATAACTTTGCTGCACAATGATCGCATCCACAACTCCTTCTCTCAGAAGTTCCAACATCTTTTCAGAGCGATCAAATGTAATGAGATGAACCTTCTGTTCGAGATGCATTTGTTTCAAGATTTGCGCATACAGTGTGGTTTCTGATTCCATCAGTCCAAAAATCGCCTGTATATCTGAATTTTCCAGAAGTAATTTTTCGATACTGGAATTTGACATTCTCTCAGAATACCATGGCATCTCTGAAAATTTAATTTCTACTTCCGGCCATTTCTGCTTCAGCGCCTCGCAGATTCCATTAAAGCGTTCTGAAACAGCAGCGACATTCTCATTGTCCTGAACCACAATAGCTCCTCTGTCAATCCCGTACAACTTATCCAGAGTCTGTACCGCCAGATATCCCGCCTGTTTGTTATCTGTTCCTACATATATGTCACGTAGTTCCTGTCCTGGATCCGAATCTACCAGAATGATTTTCATTCCTTTCTGTCTCGCTTTCTCTACTACTTCTGTGTTGGGAATATTTCCATCCGCAATAATTACATCTACCCCGGACATCAGTATCAGATTCCACGCGTCTTCTGCGGTCCAAGTCATCGCATCGCCATCTTCCATAGAAATATCAATGTCAAAAAAAGAAAGCCCTTCTTTCTGGCAACCATCCTCAATTCCCTGCAGTATTTCCTGCCAGTAGGTTGATTTTTCCGAAAGAATCCCGGCAATTCGCGGTGTGGCTGCTTCCACTTTCTGAACTCCCGTAATCTGCGGAAAGCTACAAAGAACACCGCTTATTACTGCTATGAGTTCCAATTTTCTTAATCTATTCATCGTCTTTTCTAGAGCGTGATGAAAAAATCATTCCCACAAATTGTAACATACATCTTGCGAAAAGCATTTTTCAAACACGCTCTAATCTCCCTCATATTTTATCAGCTCTATCGTACCAAATTAACTACCCCGATGCAAGCACTCAAGCACTGTGCCCGGCTTCTACGTTGCCGCTCACAGCACTCGCTTTTGATGGAATAATCCCTTCATGGATACCATCACACCACTTTACAATTTTTTCATAAAAAAATATCGTTTTTGAAACTTTTTCTGCTCCAACAGCAGATACTTTGTTTTTACTCGTTACCATGGTAGCAAAGGCCGGAACTCGGTTTGAGAGTGTTTCAAAACTCTTTGACCATGCCGCACATAATGGTTCCAATTATCTGAATGGACACTGCTTTGTAAGTATTATGCTTTGCATACCTGTATGGAAGAATGACAGGGTATCTTATCTTTCACTTTCTCTTGGATATCGCATGTGGCAGAAAAAAGAATCAAAGCTGGAACTTGCTGCATCCATGATCCGTCAGGTCATGCCTGAATTTCAGGAGAAAAAGCAGGTTATTATCCTCTGTGACAGTTGGTACACAAAGCAAAATCTGGTTTCAATCGTTGATGAATACCAGAATCTGGATCTTATCGGCAATGCCAGGATTGATTCTGTCATGTATGATCCTGCTCCTGCACATACCGGCCGCAGACGACGTCCCGCCAAACATGGGAAGAGACTTTCTGTTGAAATAGATTTTGCTTTTTCAATTTTTTTATAAGAAAAACAACTGCATCCAGCAACAGTAAAAATACAGTAAAATGAAGCAGGATTATAAACCAGATGCCATAAATTCTGACCGCGGGAATAATCAACAGCAGAGAAATAATTCCTGCAAAAATCCGCTGTCTTTTAAGGGAATATGCTGGTAAGAAACATTTTACTGCTGCTTTCACTTTTCGATACAGATAAGCTGCAACTGCTATCACACATAATACCGGCAGTATCACCCAGGTTATCATTTGCATTTTTTACATTCTCCTAATCATAATACTATAATAATTCAATGAGCTTTCAAACATCAACTTTTCATATTTTATTTATCCATAATCATCCAACAGTCAAAAAATGGCTATCTTATAAAATTCGTAAATACCATTGGTTCCTGTTTTGGCATAGAGATTCCCATCTTCAATGCAACATTTTTACAGTGCAGAAAAAACGCCATATTATTCCCAAGCACTCGCATTACCTGCATACCCTCTAAATCCTGTTTTATCTGTTCCGGATTTGCCCCATGTACCATATTCCAGTATCTTGAAGTAATAATCGGCATCTGCATCAGACCGAAATATTTATTCATCTGATCCCAGGTTGCAGTAGTGCCGGCTCTTCTTGCCGACATAACCGCCGCCGCTGGTTTCAGCAGAAAACGATTTTCTCCTCCATTGAGATCAGCATAAAAAACTCTGTCCAAAAACGAAGTAATGCCGCCGCTGGCCCCTCCCCAGTGTACAGGTGTCCCAAATACAAATCCTTCATAATCTCCGGCAATTTCCAGGAATTCATTTACACTGTCATGGAATACACATTTATTGTTTTTCATACAAGACTTGCAGGCAATACAGCCTGACAATGGTTTCTTTCCGATCCAGAAGATATCGGTATCGATTCCCTGTTCATTTAATGCTTCTGATACTTCACACAAAGCAGTATAAGTACATCCGTCCTTATGTGGACTTCCATTTACAAGTAATACTTTCATTTTCTTTTTCCTCTTTTCTGTATCATTCATACATTTTCTTTATTTTCCCAAAAGCCATCCCATAACAACATCGTCTTCTACAAATAATCCGCCGCCCTGTCCGTGCTGATTAGTAACACCCTGGTCACTGAAATAGGAATCATCCTTGACATCCAGTACAAGCAAGTCATCAATTTCCTCATCGGACAGACCTTCCTGCTGATATAATTCACGCAAATTATTATAAGCATCTTCTGACGGCTCAGAGCCATAATATTCATCATGTGCCCCAACTACAAAATATACAGGTGTCTTTGCCTGTACCACTGGTTCGTATGCACCATCCCACTGGGAACTGCATTGTAAATAAGCAGTATATAAATCAGGTCTCATTCCCATTACAAGTGACATGGTCTCACCGCCACCAGAATACCCTTCTGCATATACTTTTGACTTGTCAATATTATAAGCAGAAAGAAAATATTCTGTTAAAGCAATGGTCTGTCTCGCAGAAGTTTCTCCCCAGTCATTCAGCTGAGGTGCAACAATAATCATTTCCGGATTATATTCCTGAGCTGCGAAACCAAACTCTTCTGCTTTGATATTTACCCCTACGCCTTGAAAGTACAATCCTTCATAGCCTGGAAGTGTAAAGAATAAAGCATATGATTACCGCCTATTAGGAAAACAAGCTGTCGCGGTGGGGTAGAAACTGCTCAAACAACCTGTGTGCGGGGTTCGGTGTTGAGTTCGATGTACTCGACGATTTTACGAAGCTCGTCGGCAAACTTGAAGCGGACGCTGATATTACCGTTTTCGTAAACCTTGATGTGGTCTACCAGTTCCACCAGAATGTCACGGGTCAGACATTCGATGTTCTGGTACTTCATAAAGGCCACCAGCGCCGGGTGCTCATTGTCCACGCCGCTTGCCAGTTCAGCCCGCTCCGCTGTCAGCTTTTCCAATACAGCGGTCAGCGTGGTTGTTTGGTGGTCATAGTCGGCCTTCATGTTGCGGTAGTCATGGTGGGTGATCTCGCCGTCTTTCCAGTCTTGATACAGTCCTTGTTTGTAGCGGGTAACTTTTGCGAGTTCCCGCTCTTTTGCCGCTATCAGATCATCCAGCCGTTTTGATTGGCACTTTTTGACCGGGGCCGTGTTGATAAGGGCAATAATTTCAGAGTAGGAAACCGCCAGATGCACCTGCTGTTGGATAGCAAACAGGACAGCCGCCTCCAAGTGGTTATGCTTGATAGAGTGCATTGTGCAGGCCGTCCGGGAGCGGTTCTTGTAGGTCGAGCAAGCGTAATACACATACTTGCCGCTTGTGCTCCGGGTTAAGGCTTTGCCGCAGTCAGCACACCGTAGAAAACCGCTGAACAGGTGAACTTCCCGGCCTTGGGGAGATGTGCGCGTGTCCCGTTTCAAAAGGCCCTGTACCTTGTCGAAAGTCTCGCGGGAGATAATGGCTTCGTGTGTGCTCGGAACCCGTACCCAATCTTCCTCGGGCACCGCCTCGATCTGGTGTACCTTGTAGCTCTTTACACGGTGACGGCCTTGTACCAAATCCCCGGTGTAAATCTCATTTGTCAGTACCTCATGGATCATTCGTGCGCTCCACATGGGATTGTCACCCACGCCAGAGGAAACAGGCAGGCCCTTTAAGCGGCGGTAAGCCGAGGGGCTCGGTATGCCGTGTTCGTTGAGATAGAGGGCGATGGCCCGTTTGGAGCTACCTTGCAGGAACATTGAGTAAATGAGCTTGACCGTTTCGGCGGCATCGGGATCAACCACCAGTTGGTGCTTGTCCTTGCTGTCTTTGACATAACCAAACGGAGCAAAGGAGCCGATATACTGGCCGCTACGCCGCTTGTAGTCAAAGACCTGACGGATCTTCTTTGAGGTCTGAAAGCAGTAATTGTCGTTCATTACATTCGTGATGGGAACCTTAATATCGGAAACGCTGTCCGGGTCAAGGTAGCTGTCCACATTCTCAGCAAGGCTGATAAAGCGGACGCCCATCTGAACAAACAGGTTGTCAATCAAGCTCCCGGCGTCGCTATAATTGCGGGCCAGACGGGAAAGGTCTTTGACAACAACGCAGTTGACTTTGTGGCTCATAATGTCGGCCATCATTCGCTGAAAATCTTCCCGGTCGGTGTCCGTCCCGGTGTGGCCGTCATCAATGTATTCCGTTATGCTTTCAAATTCCTCAATGTGGGACTGGTAAAAGAAGTTGAGGATGTCCCGCTGATTTTTGACGCTGTTACTGCAATCAAGCCCTTTCCGTATCTTTTGTAAATCCTCTTTTGAGAGCCGGATGTAGCTTGCCATGCGCCAGCGCCGGGTTCGTGTAGGGTTGGAATAAGAGGGAAAAAAGTCTTGATACCCTCTGTTTTTTGCTCTTGCCATTTGTCCTCCTTCCCTATCACATTACACCTATATTATACCTCTGCCCCGGAGGGACAACAAGGATGCCTTTGAAAGCACCGCCCTCGGGACACTTTGTCTCGAAGTTAGAAACGGGCCGTAACCGAAGTTACAGCCCGCTTTTTGCGCGGAGCAGAAAGTCGCCCAGCGTGTCCTGTAAGGACGGGCCATTCTCTGCAAACTCAATTTTTACGCCCACGCCACCGACGCAGAAGCAGTACAGATTTTGCGCCTGCTGCATAAACCGGGCGATGCGTTCCTCACGGGACAGCCCTTTCTGAAAGGCCATACCGCTGACATCGGAAAGCGTGTCTGCGTTGGTTGCGCCAATATCGACGCTTTGCATTTTATCAAGTTCCTGCGTGGTAAGTCTCACGGTAAAACCTCCTCATTCTAATTTTGATCCCCGCTGTCCGATGGGGAAACAGGAAAGGCCAGCACCCGGAAGTGCTGGTCCTTCGTCTTTCTCCACCTCGGGACACTCTGTCTCGAAGCTGTTTTATAAAATTGGGAGCGCCGCGCTCATTTTCTTGCCCTGCCACAAGACAGTGATATTCGACGCGACGCCCCCGCACAACGGATAACTGCGGCCCGGAGGAACAGGCGGCCAGCCTGTCCAACTGCGGATCGTGGCCGTGGACTGGCCCGGCCCATTTGCGGCGCTGGTGTTGTTCGCTTGTTCCCATGGAGGAAGTCACAGCGCACCCGCCGCTCGGCTCCCCGCGCTATGCTCGGGGCCGCCCGTTATTCCATTGTGGAGAAGAAATCCTCCTCTCATATACCACCAGAAAAAAGGGGGCAAATGGAGATGCTGATCAGAGATTTTTTCTCAAATATTTTTTCATGGCCTCGATCCCGCACAAGACGGAATTGCGGACGGCGCTTTTGTCCACGCCCTCGTCCCGAGCAATCTCCCGGTAGCTCTTGCCGAGAATGAGGTGGGCATCCACCCGGCGGCCCTGGATCTCCGGCAGGGAGTTGAGGGCGTTCCAGAGGTGGCAGAAACGATCCATACGCTCCAGCAGCTCCTGCGGGGACGGCTCATGCACACAGGCGGAGTATTCGATTCCGTCATCGCAGTCGAGGGAATAGTACGCCTTGTTGTAACGGACGCGCTCGGCGTGAGCGGCCTCGGCCAGCTTGCCAGCCCGGAGCTCGGCGGCCACTTCATCGGGAACTTCGATATATTCGTTGGTTAAGTACCAAGGGTAATAGTCTTTCAAATTGATGGTAGTCATTATATTTTCCTCCGTTCAGATTTTGGTGAGTGGCGATCTGGACGGAGGGGCGGCGGGGATCGACAGCCGGGGCCGCCCCTACCAACCTCGGGACAAAGTGTCTCGAAGCTGGCAGAGGATAAAAGAAAAGCGCCCGCACAGCATGACGCTATGCGGACGCACGAAACGACATATTCACTAATGTAACGACAGATTTCGCATCCATAGTCGGACTGACCCGGAGGTGGAGCTACGCTTTTTTTAGCGATTGAAAATCATGCGGGCTATGGAATAGTAAAATGGACACGGCGATACCTCCCGGATACCGCCGTGTCCTCAAAAAAGGGCGACTTTAACACGCCCCCCGTATTCCAATTTTTCAAAGCGGAAAACGGCGGCTTGAAATATGATGTTTCAAACCGCCTCGACACTCAAATCGCAAGATCGTTGTTGAGCAACGGTTTTGTGTTTGGGGTGTATCTTTTTTGCCAAAGCAACAGAAAAGAGCCGATAACCGCAAGATTATATCTGCGTGTTATCGGCTCTGCGTCTTTGCGTCTGGCTCTGTGACAACTAACATATTCAACTGTGTTACATTGATTAAGGTTTCTTGTTTGCACTTTGGACAAAACAACGGATAGTTCACTAAGATCGTGTCATACCGTATCTGAGTACGGGTTTTACTTCCACACACAGGACATAATATCCATTCATTTTTCTCCATAACATCATGCCCCTAACTTTCCACATTCTGTCCTCAAGTTAAATATATTTTTTCCTGAACAGTCTTATAGATAACAAGCAGGATAAAATATATATGACTATGGCTGATGCAAAGAAAATCACTAAACAAATATCGAAATTATCAACAACAAACTGCATAATTGCATTGCCTGTCATATTAGACCAAACGCCCAAAATAATTAGCAGAATAACGAGAATAATCATAACTGCAAATCCGGCATTTTCCCCCAGTGAATAATTAGAGGGTAGGACAAAAGAAAGAAATAACAATGTGACTGCAAAAGAAGCCGCTGCTACAAACAGGTAAAATCCATAATCATATTTCGGAAAACAAAAATAAGAAACAGTATTTACCATAAGTGCAACAAAAAATCCTACGCATGACAGAATAACGGAAAAAGTATAGCGGCTCTTTACGATCTGCGCTTTGGTAACTGGTAGAGAAATGGCATATTTTCCCCACTTCCATTGTTGGTCGCAGGTTGCCAATGACATAACCATTGACATAACTTCAATCGGGATAAGTAAAAAACTAATGTAAATTGCTCCTGTCCCTTTTAGAACGACCATTAAAGCAACAATAATAAAAATATCCATAGCAACTCTCGGAATACCGTATTTTTTCCGTATAGTCAGAAAGTCTTTCGTAAGTAGCCCTTTCATTGTAATTCCCCCTTTACATGGAATAGCATGATTTCTTCAATCGTCGCCGGTTCGACAATCGCTTTGGGATAGTTTTTTTCTGCTTTTTTACGATTTTTGACTAAGACCTTATATTGATAATCTTCTTTCCGATAAGCAATCAAATCCGTTTTATCTAAGCTGTCGAATACAGCCGCACCACAACTGACAATCCCATAATTGTCAACCAATTCGTCTTTTGGAAAACTAAAAACCAATTTCCCCTTGTGAATAAAAGTAATATAATCAGCGATTTTCTCCAAATCACTTATGATATGTGAAGAAACAAGAACAGCGTGATTTTCGTCCTGCACAAAATCCAATAATATATCCAAAATATCATCTCTGATAACGGGGTCAAGGCCACTGGTTGCTTCGTCTAAAATAAGTAGCTCCGCTTTATGAGAGAGGGCAACAGCAAAGGCTAATTTTACCTTCATTCCTTTAGAAAATCCCTTGATTGCTTTACTTTCCGGTAAATCAAATTTTTTCAGATACTCGCGATAGATGCCTGTGTCCCAATTCACATAAATGCCAGACATATAGGACGCAATTTCAATAGGCGTAAAAATGTCGGGAAAATGATTTTCGTCGAATACGACACCTATTTTATTTTTATTTTCAACCTCATTTTGCAGGTAGTCTTTTCCAAAAAGTAGAATTTCTCCGCTATTTTTTTGTACTTCATTCAAAATACAGTTAATAGTAGTGGATTTTCCCGCCCCATTTTCGCCAATCAATCCTACAATTGAACCGCGAGGGACATCGAAATTTAATTGTTTAAGTGAAAAATCCCCATAGTCTTTTACAAGGTTTCTAACCTCCAAAATATTTTCTGTCATTTAATCGTCCTCCTGATATAAAAGGGTAAGTAGTCCAACCAGTTTTTCAAGGTTTATTCCGCTTACTCGGGCAATTTCAATCGCCTCGGTAAAGCAAGCTTCAATTTTTTTCTGCTGTTCTTCTAAATAAAAATCTTGGTTTTGAACGGATACATAACAACCCTTTCCGGCAGTTGTTTCTATAAAGCCCTCTTCCTGTAGCGTTTCATATGCCTTTTGAACAGTAAGAACGCTAATCTGAAGCGACTTTGCTAATGCACGCATAGACGGAATAGGATCTCCAGATTTTAATTCGCCACTCATAATTGATGCTTTAATCTGCATGGCGATTTGTTCATATAAAGGCTTACTTGCCTTGTTGCTAACTATGATTTCCACATACTCACCACCTCTACAACTGTAATGCATTAACAAGCACAGTATATCACAGATAAGTACAGAAGTCAACTGTCCCTATGATGCGAAATTAAATATGTGGTGGCATGAAAATGTAAATCGTTCAAATACTAACACCTGAAATGTAAAATTACATTGGGTGATGTCTATGCAATTTGAACGCGATGAGCGCAAATTTGATTTCCATGATATAGGGCTCGCTATCAAGCGGGCGCGTGAAACCAGCGGAATGACACAGGAGCAACTTGCCTATATCATTGACCGTGATCCCCGCACCGTCATGTATAACGAAAACGACGGTCAGCATCCGAGCTTGAACACCTTTTATCAGATGGTGACAATGTTCGATATATCGGTGGATCAGTTCTTTTATCCAGACAAGGGAGCCGCCAGCGGATGCAAAAGCCGCATTGATGTGATGCTCAGTTCTATGGACGAAAAAGACTTGCGGCTGGTGGAAACTATAATCCGGGCAATCAAAGAAGCCAAGGAAACGGAGGAAGTGTGAGAACGCGGACTCCGTTTTTTTGTGCCGTTTTTGGGGTTGCACGGAACGGCAAGCAGGGCGAGTGTATAGACACTCGCTATTTTTGCGCCCCGAGGGGCCTGCAAAAATGCTTGTTGGGGAGCCTCCCCAAACCCGGCAGACTTCGGGACAAAGTGTCCCGAAGTGGCGGCGCGTTGCGCCTTTTGTCTGCGGCCGGTCGCTATCGCTCCTGTGCCTTATTTTCACGCCCGCCCGTTGCGCCGAGCAGGTGGTCGATGTTGGCCTTGATTGCCACGGCCTCCCGCATATCCTCCTGGGCCTTGCGGTATTCCGCGTAAAGGGCCTTTTTCTTTTCGGCCAGCTCACGGCGAGACTTTTTGAGCGCGTCCATCTTGGGGAGCTTGGCCCCGGCCAGAATATTGTTCAGCGTGACCTTGGCCGCCCGGTAGCTGGCAAGCTCGGCCTCGTGCGCGGCAAGATATTTCTTGCTGTACCGAGCTGCCTTGTAGCCGTCGAACACAGGGCGGGTCTTGGCATAGTCCACTGTGGCAGCCATGAGCTCGGAGGTTTTGGCAAGGGCCGCCTCGGTGTCCCGCAGTTCCCCGGCCAGCGCATGAAAGTGATCCACGGCCCCGGAGGTTTTGGCGGCCAGCGCGTCATAGTCACCCAGCCCATGCTCCCGGAGGTATTGCAGGGCGGCGGCCATCTGTTTGAGGTTGTAGACCTTGGCCCACCGTTCATAGGCTGGGCCCTTGCCCTCGCTCAATCGTGACTGAATGTCGATAATAAGATTGATCCGCTGGGGCGGCGGGGCCTCGTCGGGGATCTCCGGGGCGGGCCGTTCTCCAACAATCACCGCCCGGATGTCCTCGAGATCGTAGCCGTCCCCCAAGGTGGATGCCCGGAGCCGGGTGGGTTTCTTCTGCCCCGGCACAAGGAACGAGATCACGCCGCCCCGCCCACGCTTCACGGCATACCCGGCCCCCTCCATAAGCCGTAGGAATGCCTCGAAGTCGGCGGGCTTTTTTGCCAGCGCATCACCGATGGCAAGGCGAAGCCTCTGCTGTGCAGACGGGGGGCGCTCACCGATCCATTGGCCGTAGTGGAGGAAACGCCCCTTGCTGTGGAGCTTGGGGTTGGTAATCACGGACAGGTCATTCTCCAGACATACCCGGTCAGAGAGCCGCCGCAGGGCGCTGGCCGATCTGAAAAAATCCCGGTACTTGTGGGCACAGTCCAGCGCGGTTGAATTGTAATAAATGTGGTTGTGGATATGATGGCGGTCTGTGTGGGTGGCAACGAAAAAGGCGTGTTTGCCCTTTGTCCAGCGCATGGCCGTTTCGTAGCCGACGCGGTTTGCCTCCTCGGGGGTAATCTCTCCGGGCTTGAATGACTGGCGGATTTGATAGCAGAGCACATCCGCGTCCCGCCGCTGTTCCCGGCCCGTGGTGGCTTTGTATTTTGCCTTGGAGAGCAGGAACTCCGCATCGGCGGTCATGTGGTCGCACTCATAGCAGGAGATCAGCTCCCCGCCCTCGGTCTTGTCCGTGTTCTGCCCGTATTCAAAACGGTCTTTCAGCGATTGGGCGATGGTTTCCCCCTTGCTGATGTGGTGTGCCTTTAGGTAGGTTGTGGCCGTGGGTATCCCTCCTTTCCAAGAGAAAAGCGGCGGCTGTGGCCAGCCGCCGCCTCGCTACTTCGGGACAAAGTGTCCCAAAGTGATCAGTCCGTGATAAAGCACTTCAAGGAGTAGTTGAGCCCGTCCAGCTTGCCGATCAGCCACTCGGCCACGGCGGGCAGACCAAAGGGCGAAACGCAGAACGCGATGATCAGTCCCCGGACTCCCCAAAAGGCATCGCCGCCAACGAACCACGCAAACAGGGCGGTCACGGCGCAGATCAGAGACAGGATGCTAAACGCCCAAGATGCCAGCGAAAAGACGAATGACAGCACCCCGACTGCGAGGGACAGCGCCAGAACAAAGGGCGCGGCAAAGATTTTCAGAACGAACCGCATAGCTTGAAACCTCCTTAAAAAGTTGTTGTTATCCTCTACAATACCATTATAACTCCGTAAAAATGGGACAACAAGGATGCCTTTGGCTTTCTCCACCTCGGGACTCGTCGGCACAAACTGCGCTTGTTCACTTCGGGACAAAGTGTCCCAAAGTTCACCCGCTCCGTTGCGCCTCCTCTCCCCACAAAGTCATCCGACTTTGCGGGGGCCCCATGATCCCCGAAGTTGAGAAAACCGGGGGACGGCACAAGGCCATCCCCCGGACATTCAGAGCTCCGTCACAGCGGAGAGCTTTTTGAGCAGATCGGACAACGGCTCCCACAGGGCCGCATAGTCCTTTTGAAGCTGGGCAATTTCCTCGGGATAGATGCCGCCGTAGGTGTTGGCCTGTATCGCCACTTGATTGAGATTATTTGCACAACGGCGCTGTAAGGACACCAGCTCCCGGATGTCTGAGAGGTCAACATGGAGCACATACCCATTGAGGGCCATCTTGCGGATATAGGCGCTTAGATTGCTGATCCCGGCTTCGGCCATGCGCCCTTGAATAACCTCCATTTCATCGGGGCGCACCCATACATAGATCGGCATACTGCGGACGCGCTTTTTTGTCATCGCTCCTCGCGCTCCCGGCTGCGGCGCTTGTTGGGCGGCTCTTTCACCTTATCCAGTTTCTTTTCCCGTTCCGGGGGCAGAGCCGGAAGCTGGTTGTTCAGAACGCCGTCGATCATGTTGTAGTTATGCTCGGCGGCGATCTCTGCGCTTTTCATGGGATTATATCTTTCTTCCATTTTGATCCTCCTATCGGTCGCCCCGGTCGGGGGCTTTTTTCTTGGGGGCAGGATCGCCCCGGTTGGCCTCGGTCAGAGCAGCGGCCTCCTTCATCTGCTGGGCAATCGGTCGGGGCCTGCCGCAGCTTTCCCGCCGCAGCTCGGAAATATTGGGTGCGGGACGGAGCTCATAGTCGGACGCCTGTTTTTCCGTCAGCGGTTTGGTGTAGGTCAGATGGCCCCACGCCACAAACGCGCCGCCCTCCACGGGGATACGCTGATCGTAGTTGACGATCTCATCCGGGGCGTTATGGGGCGGCTTCGGGAATGTGCCGATGTCCACGGGCCGCTGGGTGGAGTAATACTTGTAAAGGCCGGGGGCCTCGATTTGCACGACTTTGACCTTGTAAAGCCGCTGATAGTCCTGCACCCGGTCTGCAAAGTCCTTTTCCATAGCAGTCAGATCGTTACCGTAATGCCCCCACTCATATTGACGCTGGCCGTTTTTGTCATCGTAACAGGCCCATGTAACATAGGGGGACGGAGCGGTGGGGTGTTCACCCAGCGCAAAGCCCCGGCCGTTTTCCAGCATCACGGCCTTCAGAATGGCATAGCCTTGGTTTTTGTCCATAGACACCTCCTTTTAGACAGCCGCACTTCGGGACAAAGTGTCCCAAAGTAGGGCGTAAAAATGTTGACAGCATCGGGGCCAAACAGGGGCGGGCAGTAAAAACATACGGGCCACCCCTAAAGCGGCCCCAAAAAACCTTGAGATACCGGGTTTTTTTCGGGCCTAATTGTCAACAGACCAGCCCCGCTTTTTCTTCATGTGATCCCGCTGCTGGCGACGGTGGGCTTTCTTGGCACAGGCCGGGGAGCAGTAGCGCGTCCTGCCGTCCGGGAGAAAGACGCTGCCGCAGACCGGGCAGGGCCGGGTTTCCGGGGCGGGGCCCTCGGCGGTCAGCCCCGCCTCCAGCACCGGATCAAGGGGCAGAACAGCCTCCCGGAAGTAGCGGCAATAAGCTCCCGTCCAGCATTTCCCCAGCATATAACACTCGCAATCCAGTGGTAAGCAGCCGCACTCCTTATCGTAGTTGGCACACCACTTTTTCACCAGCTTGCGGATCTTCGCCTTTTCCTCTCGGGTCAGCTCACGGGCCACAGCATCACCTCCCGCCCGGCTTGCCCAAAAGCTCACGGTAACAGGACACACAGGCGATGCCCCGCCAGTAGGGACAGCCGTGACAGCGGGAGCCCTTGGGTGCCTTGGACGTGGCCGGGGGCTGGATATGGGACGGCCTTTTCATCATGGTTTCGTAGGGGCTGTTGGTAAAATTCATACATTGTCCTCCTCGGGTTCGGGATCGTCCTCGTCCCACGGAGGACCGTCATCCTCAAAATCGTTGTAAGCGTCCATTTCTTCCTCGTAGTCATCCTCGGGCGCAGCGGCCTGCTGGCGCTGGGGGCGGTAAATCTTGAAGTACCACCCGGCCCCGCCGCCAATGGCGAAGATAGCCAGCACAAGGATCAGCGGCCCGGCCCCGTTCTTTTTCGCGGGCTCCTCGGGCTGTGGCTCCGTGGTAGGTTCGGGCTCTGGCTCTGGGGTCACGCCCGCACACTCGCCCATATTGATGGAGCAGACCGGGCAATCGGTGTTGATTGCACCCACCACGCATTTCTCCTTACAGGTGCAGGCGGGCAGCTCAACGCCAGCGGACTCCATAGCAGCCAGCAGATCGGCCTCGTCCACAATGCTGAAAAAGTAGGTTTCGTACTGTTCGCCGTCCTCGTCGGTGGGCTTGTCGTAATCGATGACGATATAGAAAGTGTTGCCGCCGCTGGTCTGGACGGAAATAAACTGCTTGTTGGTGTTCTTGTCATAGAGCAGATCGCGGGTCACAAGGTTGCCCTCCTCCGCAAAGCCCGCACCGGGTTCAATGGTGGGCGCGGGTTCGGGCTCCGTTGCGGGCTTGGTTTCCACCACGGGCTCAGTCTCATAGTCCATGTACTCGTCGCCGCCCCCGGCATAGGCCGTAACGGAAAAACCGCATAAAAAAACGACGGAGCAGAGCGCCGCCATCAGCATCCTAAATCCTCTTTTCATACAGTCTCCTCCTTGTCCTCAGACTTCGGGACACTCTGTCCCAAAGCTGCCTTGCCGCCGTTCTGAATGGACTGGAGCAGCAGGGGCAGATCGGTGAGAGAAATACTCATGCCCCGCACGATGTCCACGATCTCGCTGTTTTCCGCCTCGTGCTTTTTCTGTTCCAGCTCCTTCAGACGGGCCTGCTGTTCCGCGATCTTGGCCTTGACCTTTTCAATCTCAGCCTCGATTTTCGCGCTTTTGCTGATTGCCATATTCAAAAATCCTCCTTGTCAATAAAGTTTGCCGTAGGCGTAGAAGTGGGACTGCCAATAGTTCGTGTTGAGATTGGAATAATGGATGGGATCGCCGCAGTCGAGCATCCATCCGTCGCCCACATAGATGCCTACATGAGAAACGCCCGGGGTGTCATAGGTTCCCGTGAAGAAAACCAGATCGCCGGGCTTGGGGTTATTTGTCCGGGTGGAAATGTTGTAGAGCCCTTGGGCTCCCAGCCGCCCGAAGTCCCAGCCGCATTGATTGTAGACATAGCTGACGAAGCCGCTGCAATCAAAGGAAGTGTTGGGATTGGAGCCGCCCCACACATAGGGGAAGCCCACATATTTTTCCGCCTCTGCCAGAATAGCCGCAAAGGTTTCATCGGCCAGATATGCCTCCGGGACATCGTGCTTCGGGGGCGGGTTGGTGTATTTGGGCACATAGCCGGACTGCGGGAACAGGTCGGGGCGGTTGCCCAGCGTAGCCATATAGAGGGCATACCGGGAAAGCTGTTCCTCGGACATCATGTAGACCGGTACATGGGAAAGGTTGAAGTTTTCCAGCGTCACATAACAAATGTAGTAGTTGTACGGCACTTCCACATCGTAGTCGTTGCCCTCGCTGTCCGTCCGGGTTTCCGTCCGATACCGCACCTCCACCACTACATCCTCGGTGAGAATATACTGGCGGTCGAACAGGCTTTGAAGCGTACCCTGCACCTCGTCCACCGTCCACGCCCCCTCATGGAGCGCCGAGAGCATGGAGATCAGCACATAGGGGTCGTGCTCAATGTCATCGAGGTCAAAATGGTATTCGTCATAATCGTGGGTGGCTTCATAGGTGTCGAGGTACTCCTGCAGCTCAGCCTCCAATGCACAATAGGCGGCCTCGGCCCCCAGCATATCCCCATCCTCGGACGGATAGGTGCTGGCGGCTACCGCACCCACAAGACCGTTGCCAACCGACGCCATAGAAGAAACGCAGGACTGGAGGGAAAAGATCAGCAGACAGCAGGCCAGCGCAATAATCACGCCCACGGGATGCCGCTTGACGAAGCCCCACGCCCGGACAGCCAGCCGCTCCGTGGTGACAGCCGTTTTCTCGGCGGCCTTGGCCCCATGCTTGGCGGCCTCCCGCGCCTGTTTCGCATACTGCTTTTGGATGTGCCGCTTTTGCAGATACCGGGAGATCACGCCTTGATCCAGCTCGGGGTGTTCCAGAGCCGCCGCCCGGAACTGATAATCCGCCGTGGCCTTAATATGCCTGGCCTCGGCCTTGCGGACTGCTTTTGCCGGGTGTTCCCGGATGGCCTTTTTTACATGGCGCGTACCATGCCGCAGAACAGACTCGCCCACCAGCTCGGAGCGGTGAGCGCCCTCGGTGCCCACATTTTCATGCTCCACCTCATAGATTTTCCCATGCACAAAGCCATGCACACCGCCCAGCGCCGCCCGGCCCGCACGCTTCACGGGGCCGGGACGCTTGGGCGGTTTCTGCTTCGCCAGCTTGCCTCGGGCCTTATCCAGCTTTTCACCCCGCTTTTCCATACGGAGCTTGGACTCCGCCGCCTGTTCCTGCCGGCTCTTGTGTCGGAACTTGGACTTCGGGACACTTTGTCCCGAAGTGCCCTTACTCGTCTTTTCGCTCATGGGCCATATCCTCCGGGCGGGTCGTCAGCAGATCGTAAATCTCACCACGCGGGAAGCGATCAATAAACGGGATAGTCACATTCCCATAGAACAACAGGCCCTCGCCCGCGTTGGAGTGGGTGATGTAGGAAAGCTGGTGCTCTGAAATGCCGAGCTGCTTCGCCAAAATCGCCCGGTCGCTCTGTGCCTGTGACAGCAGGATCATAAAATCGGTGTTATCCAGAATGTTTGAGATCTCTGCGCTGGCTAAAAGGTCTTTCACATTTTGCGTCAATGCGCTGGGGACACAGCCCTTTTTACGGAGCATTTTCCAGACGGCCACAAAGTAGCTGGCGGTCAACTGGTCACGGAGCAGAACATGGAACTCGTCGAAGTAGCACCAAGTTGCCACCCCCGCCCGGTAGTTTTCATCCACGGCCTGGGTGACAAATTCATTGGTAATGTGCATGGCGATCTTGCGGAGATTTTCACCCATGCCCTTCAGCACGATGCACACCACCCGGTTTGAGGTCTGCACATTGGTATGGTGGTTGAACAGGTTGAGGGAGCCTGTGCAATAGAGCTCCAGCGCCGTTGCCACCCGCTTTGCTTCGGGCTCCGGCTGTTTCAGAAGCTCCTCATACAAATCTTGAAGCAGAGGCGTTTTCGCATTTTCCAGCCCCAGCGCCATCTCTCGGTAGACCTGCCGCACACAACGGTCAATGACCGTCCGCTCGATGGGCTGTAAGCCCTCCTTGCCGCCCAAGATCAGCTCACACAGGGACAAGAGGAAATCCGCCTTCATGGACAGGGGGCTTTCGCCGCCGTTCATATTCAGTTGGATGTCCATCGGGTTTAGGTGGTTGGGGCTGTCCGGGGCAATCTCGATTACCTGGGCTCCCAGCCTTCGGGCCAGCGGGACATATTCACCCATCGGGTCAACAATCACAATGCGGTCATTGGTGGCGAGAAACACATTGAGGAGCTCCCGCTTGGCCGCGAAGCTCTTACCACTACCCGTCGAGCCGAGGTACATTCCGTTGGCCGACTTCAGCTTTTTGCGGTCAGCCATGATGACATTGTGGGAAAGGGCGTTCATGCCGTAGTAGAGAGCCTGCCCGCCCATGCGGAGCTCACGGGTCATAAAGGGAATAAAAATCGCCGTGGAGCTGGTGGTCATGCCCCGCTGGATCTCCAGCTCGTTATAGCCGAGGGTTAGCGCGGAAACAAACGCCTGCTCCTGCTGCCAGTCCAGACGCTTTAAGGCGCAGTTGTACTTCTGCGCGATACCGCCCACGGTAAACACATCGTTTTCAAGCCGCTGGCGGTTGGGGGCCATGTTCACCACCGTAAAGGTCAGCAGGAACATTCGCTCGTTGCGGGACTGGAGATCGGCCAGAAGCTCCGCCGCGTCCTTGCTGAAAGTGATAAGATCGGGCGGCAAAATCTCCATGTCGTACCCAGCGCGGACGGCCTTTTTCTGTTCCTCGGCCTTCATGCGCCCGATGTCGGAGATTTTTCCCTTGATGGTCTTTATTGCCTTGAGCTGATCCACCGTCTGAATGTGCATGGTCACGGTCAGCTCCGCGTCCAATTCCAAAATCTCGGCAAGGAGCTTGTCGGAGAGCTCCGACGCCAAAATCTGCAAATAGGACGCCGCGCCCCAATACCGGCCCACCCGGAAAGTGCGGCAGTCCCGGAAGTCGAAGCTGTCCGGGGCGATGTAGTCCTTGGTGCCAAGGCCGTGTTTGGGAATGTCACTCCACGCAAAGCGGAACGGCTCCCGGTTGCCGGGGTGCATCTGGCTATGGAGCAGGGCCAGACGATCCCGCCCATCCAGCGGCTCCGACTGAACGCCCAGCCGATGGAGGTTGCCCATCACATCGGCCTCCACGCGCTCCAGACGGGGCCGGGCCTCAGCCACGCCCTCGGCGGGCAGTCCAAAGGTGATATACTTTGTGCGCTCAATGCCATTGTTGCTTTTGGCAATCTGATTTTTCAGCATAGAGGTGTACTCCTCACGGACGCTGTTGAACTCGTCCTCGGCGGGCGGGATATTCACCTTGTAGCGGCTGCGGTCACGGGAACGGCGGTTGATAAAGGAAAGCTGGAACGGCAGGGAGCTGTCGAAGTAATTGAGGAATGAGCTCCAGCCGCCAAAGATGGCCGTCTGATCCTCGGTGGACGCCACGGAATAGTTGATGTCCTCGTATTCCACGGTTTTCGTGTAAACACCGCCGGGGAGCTGGCACACGCCGTCCGGGTGCATGGCGATATAGGGAATGGTCTGCTGGGCCGAAAGTCCGGCCCGGCCTTTAGCGGCTCTTGCGATGCCGCGCTTTTGGGGTTTGCTTTTTGTCTGCAATAGGCTCCTCCTTTCCCGCAAATGGAGCATAGATATTCTGCGTTTTGTACGGTCTGATGCCGGGACGGGTGAACTTGGCCCGGAGGATGTTTCGTACCACCTTTTCAAAGGGCAGGCCGTCCCGCTCATACATGGCAAGCATGAACGCCGGGAGCATCACCACCAGCATGACGAACATGGCCCCGGTGCTGCCAAAGGAGCTCCGGGAGAACAGATAGGCCGGGATGCCCACCAACGCCGCGCCGCCAAAGCAGACGAGCTGGCGCTTGGTGAGGTTAAAGGCAATCTTGGTTTTGATTTTGGATAGGTCGTTGGGTACATTCACATAAGGCATAGGTCAGTTTCCTTTCTGAACTTCGGGACACTTTGTCCCAAAGTCCCGGATCGTGGGCTCCACCTCGTTTCCCCACACATCCCAGCCGGGCGGGATCTGCCTTGCGAACAGCTCCACACGGGGCAGATCGCCCATGAGGGCCACAATCTTGTCGCGGGCCTCGTCGGGCTTTTTGCTGTGGGCCTCGATGGGCGAAATGATAAACTGGTGGACATTGGCTGCCTGCCGCTTGGGGTGGCCCCGTGTTGCCAGCAGACAGATCTCAGCGTTTCCCCGCGTCCAGAAGCCCAGCCCATAAAACCAGCTATCCGCCTTGCGGTTCTTTTTCAGCCAGACAAAGGCCACGCTTTTATAAGTAAAGCCCCACGCCTCTATGAGCCGCAGAGCCTCCGGGAGCTGGGGAAAAGTCGCCCACAAAAAAAGCGCGCTGTCCGGGGCCGCAAGCTCGGCCACAGGCAACGCGCACAATTCATTGATACTCATGGTGGGGTAATGGTGCTCCGCCGCCCCCTGCAAGCCCTTTTGGGCGTACCGCCAAGGGGGATCGGCGTATATGATGGGATATTTACCGATGGTCATTCTCCTTTCTCGCCACGCTCCACGGCCAGCCGCGCCTGTTCAATGCGCTGGGCGGCGGGGCCATAGATGGCCGGGGCGCTTTCAAAGCAGACGAAGCGGCGGCCCGTATTGAGGGCGGCCACGGCGGTTGTCCCGGAGCCAGCGCAGAGATCGGCCACCACCTCGCCGGGGCGGGTGTAGGTCTTGATGAGATACTCGCACAGCTCCACAGGCTTTTGTGTGGGGTGAGCAGGATGCGCCACCGTCTGCACAAACAGCACATTCCCCGGATAGCGCCGCCCGTCATTGGATGCCGAGCCCTGCCGCTCAAACTTGCCGTAGTTGGGACTGGAGCCCTTGCGGGCGTGTACCTTGCTGTACGGTTCCCCATAAGTAAACTGCGGGAAGTAAGCCGGGGACTTCTGATAGAACACCAGGATGTTCTCCGACTTTTTCAGCGGGGCGCGGTTGGCATTGAGAAAGCCTGTCCCGCGCTCCTTGTACCATATCCACTCATAGCGGAGCATGGCGAGGTTGGATGCCCCCAGCACCTTGTCATAGGGGCATTGAGCGAAGAACAGGGCCGCACCGTCGGGCTTGACCGCCCAGCGCACCGCCTCCCACAGCGCATCCAGCGGCAAAGGCACATCCCAATAGTTCCGGGTCGTGCCATAGGGCGGATCGGTCAAAAGCATATCCACCGAATGACGGGGTAAGGACAGCAGCCCCTCGATCCCGTCCATGAGGAAAAGTCCCTCCTGGGACTTCGGGACACTCTGTCCCAAAGCGGAAGTATCGGCCATAATCACGCCCCTTTCTAATGTGCGCCAAAGATACTTTTGCTGATAGACCCGGTTTTGAACAGCATGAAGCAGAGCAAAACCGTGTACCCCACACAGCCCCAAATGGCCCCGATGGGGTCGCCGCTGGTGGAGATACCCTGCACCAGCACGCCGTAGATGCCAACGCACAGCAGAATGAGCAAGCCTTGGAAACCAACGGCGAACAGGGATTTTAGGTAGTTCTGGCCCATCTGCCCGACTTCCCGGTTGGAGAGGGTCGCCACGGGGATAGGGGCCAAACTGGTCAGCATATAGATTTCCAGCATACGGCCATAGACAAGAACGAAAATAATGATGTTCAGCGCCCACATGGTCATGTGGATGAGCATGGACTGCATAAACAGCCCCAGCAGCTCCCCAAGGCCCATCGTTTCCAAGGTGGCCTCCAGCGTATCCAGCATCCCCGGCGTGATGTCCGTAGAGCCTTGAATAATGCCAGAGGATCGGGCAATCACGCTCTGCGACACATCGAACACCGCGTTTACAATATTGAATGTGTTGGAGAGAATGAGGATGGCCGCCGCCGTTTTGAATATCCACTTGAAGAATATCCATGTGTCGATGTCATGCAGATTGTTCCTGTCTATGAGCATCTGGATCAGTTCATAGGTTGCAACAAAGGTTAGGATCAGTCCGGCAATCGGTAAAATCACCGTTTCGGATATTTGCCGTATGAGGGAGAAAACCCCGGCGTTCCACGCCGCCGGGGGTGTTCCCACCTGTACCGCGATTTCTCCGACTCGGGTATTCACCGTGTCAAAAAGCCCCGTGAGGTTTCCCGTGATCCCCTCGATCAAAAGCCCTTTCAGCCATTCCGTGATCCATTCGGTGAGAATACCCATAAGCCGTTACCTTAAAACAGGCCAGACAGCAGGGGGATCAGAGTGGTGCCAATCACGATGATACCGCCGCCAGCCATGAGCTGTTTTATCCCCAATTAGGTGTAAAACTCTGCTCGATGGCGGGCGGCGGCGTACAAAAAATCTATATGGTGTTTTTAAGAGAACCGTCCCGGCGGGACAGGTCAGGCAGTGACCTGTTCCACCTCCGGGATGGGTTTGAGATTAAAATGAATTTCGATAGAAATGTGTCTTGTTTTATCTTCGTCAATGCGTTCATGCACGACGATTTCTTTGATTAAGCGGTTAAGGGTGGCTGCGTCCAACTCTGTGA
>SKEL01000638.1_pt1 | contig 36778 bp, 31 predicted proteins | sample 4826741 | NCBI WGS metagenome assembly SKEL01 (sample SAMN11008810, study PRJNA524170) | human gut metagenome | biome: Human fecal sample; material: Feces; isolation source: fecal sample from pouch patient p33 | host: Homo sapiens | place: Israel: Tel-Aviv | collected 2016-03-22
TTTGGATTTTAGCATAATTATTTTTTACATCATTATTTTCTTCAATATTTTTTATATTATCTTCAATTATTGAAAAATCTTCTTCTCTACAACAATGTTTGATAAGATCAAGTGGGAGTCTTGAAATATTATCTATTAAAATGTGATTCTGATCCCACCCATTTTTTAGTGATTCCGCTTTCGAGGTGTCAAATATAATATCTCTAAGAATATCTTCCCCCGATTTTGAGTTAATCTTAAGGAAATTTACACGAGGAGGCTTTTTCTCATCTGCAATTTGACGATGCATTATCTTTCCTAATGGTTCCGTTCCAAGTTGCGTAAATCCTTCGCAGCGCCATACTTTTTTATCATTTAGCTCCGAGGCAGAAAAACACATGTAAATACAATCATATGATGAATTTACTAGCCCAGTATTGAATGCGGCAAAATCTTTTTTATCCGAAAAGCTTATAAGTCCCTGAAGTTCTGCGCAATAAAAAGTATAATTAAGATATTGTTTTAAAATAAAATATTCTTTTTCATCTTCATCCGGAGACTCTAAATTTTTTGAATTAAAAACAGATGGATATTCCCAATTTTCTCCAGGCAATAACATTTTATCTAATTCCTTTAGCCGATAAGACCAATTATCTATGTATGCAAAAAGGTTTATAGCATTTGCGACCAATTTTGAAGATGATCCTATTCGACTTACATACCATTTTTTATCAGATGAATATAATCTGTCTTTCTGTACTGTTACAGCCATTCGACCACCATATTTAGTCTTGCCCTTAAGTTCAAATATATATTCTGTTTTATCACACAAAATCTTATTATTTTCCGCAGCTTCTTTATAAGATATACTAATAAGTTCGCGTATAGCTTCATTATCTAATTCATCATTTTTTGCTATACTTTTATATGTTTTATAAGTAGCAGCTGTTATTCCTACAAATTTCAAGAAATCATCTGCTCCAACATCTTTAATTTTCGATAACAGTCTCATTCCTTTGGGAACCGGTGCTAAATTTATCCTAATTCTTTTCTTAAAGCCTGTTTCAATTTCTCCGATATTATCAATCATTACTTCTATAATATCTTTTTCTTTTATTGTTTCTAAATTTATAGTTTTATCATATTTACTTTTGTGCAACAGTGCATCTACTTCCGGATATATTTCTATAAATATTCCAGTTTCATCTGTAATATTTTTTACACGTCCTTTTATTATATCTCCTTTCGAAAATATTTTTTTAAATTCATCGTACATGTTATGTTTTTCAACATGCTTATATTCTATAGCCAGTTTTCCCTTTTCATTTTGTCCTCCATCCTTACACCAAATATAATCATTCTTGTGATATTCGCTTATTACGTTTTTTAAATTTTTTTGATAGCATAATCTATTTTTTGTTTCGCCATCGAATTTAACAAAAACCCCAAACTCTTCAACATTTGCAATTCTTACCAATTGATACTCTTCCATAGTGGTTTCCTTTCTTATGCATTATTTTTATATATTATATATTATCGTAATTTCACATCATTGTCAAAGTTGTAGTTCATATACAAAAAACAGAAGCGAATAACTCGCTTCCGTTTTTATCCTTTCCTTTTTATTGTTTAATGTACGGTTACTGTGGCATCCCATCCAACACCATTTCCCGGGTCTGCATTGCTGTTATCCCCAAGGCTTGGATCCATAGGAATTACATAATCTGGCATCGAATTAGATGGCGTGCTACTTGCTCCATTGTCACTAGAACCACTATTTGCTCCTGCATCTCCACTCGTAGCCCCTGTATCCGTACTCGGTGTAGACGTGCTCTCGCTCGGTGTGCTCGGTGTGCTGCTTGCTCCTGTGTCTGCACTCGGTGTGCTTGCGGTATTTCCTGCGTTCGTGCTGCCGGAATTTCCTGTACTGCCAGAGTTTCCGGAATTGCTAGAACCAGAAGGCGTATTCGCGCTAGAACTGGAATTGGAACTAGATCCAGAATTAGATCCGGCATTTGTATTAGTGCTTGTATTGGAAGACCCAGAATTGGAGCCGGAATTCGTTGTTCCCGCTGTTCCTGTACTCGTTGCAGTAGAATTCGTCTTCTTGCTGTCGCTCTTTACACTGTCAGATTTTGCTGTCTTTCCTGTCTTGTCTGTCTTTGTATCCTTGGCTGTCTTCTCAGCCTTTTCAGCTTCCTTTACAACGATCTTTACTGTCTGCTCTGCGGTAAAACCATTCTCATCCACAACCGTGTACTTCACTTCGTACTCTCCGGCTGTGCCAAGGTCTACGGCGGAATCGTCGCAGGCAATCTGGCTTGTGAGATCATTTCCATTGCAGTCAACAGCTGTTACGCCAGAAAGATAATCAACACTCTCGTCTCCTACAGTTGCTTCCAGATCCTTGATTCCGGAGAATACTGGGGCAGATCCAACCATAACATCGAGTGGATAGTTGGAATTATTTCCAGACGCATCGGAAAGTGTCAGCATAATAGTATACTCTCCTGCCTCTGCGAAAGAAATCTCATCATTTGAAATAGTTACATCTCCAAGAACAAATGTCTCAGAAATAGCATCTTCGGGTGTCTCGGTTGTCTCGGTTGTCTCGGTTGTCTCGGTTGTCTCTACGTTTTCAGTTGCCTCTACGTTCTCTGTAGCTTCCACGACTTCCGTTCCCTCTGCTACGGCTTCCTCTGCGGCAGCCTCTGTCTCCTGCTCGGAGAATACAGCCGTTACATTCTTGCTTGCCTCTGTCACTTCCGTGATCACATCCTCTGCCGTCAGTGCTTCGCCGGCGCCAAGCACGATCTTCTCAGAAGTGAGTTCTGCTACCGGAGCGGTTGTATCAACAACATCCACAGTAAGATCTACCGTCTGATCCTTGTATGTTACTGTTGCCGTGTACGTTCCAAGTGTAGCGGTATCTACTCCAGAGAAGTCAATCGTTGTCTCTGCCGCCACATCTGCATCACTGACATAATCAGCTACGTTTGTGTCAATTTCATTTCCCAGCTCTACACTTACTTTATCAGATGTAAGTGCCAGCTGTTTTCCGCATCCTGCCGCGCCAAGTGCGGAGGCTGTCATTGCTGTTGTTAATAATACTGCCAGTGTCTTCTTTTTCATAATTCGTCTCTCCTTATGGTGTACTATATATACTGTATGTACTGTGTATATGTGTTATTTTTGATATTACAGCGTAAGGGCTGCCCCAGATTGGAAATGATTTATTTTTTTCTTGCCCTTACGCTTCATATATAATATGTCAGATAAGTGTTATTTTAAAATTTCGATATAAAGATTTTTTAATAGTCTACTGTATCATATGAATCCTTATGATCCGGATGGAACCCCTTTGGCATTTTCACTTCGTATTTAATTTCATGAAGTTCATTTGACAACTTCCATTTTTCTTCTTTTTCTGCTTCCAATTCTTTTTCTAAGCGAGAAACTTGACTTTTAGATTGCTGTAATTCCTCACGAATTTTGTCCAACTGTATTTCCTTTTCGTCTAAAGTATTAAGAATGTTTTGAACATCCTTTTGTAAATTAAATGCAGTAGGTAGCTGTTCTTTCATGAAATCCTGTTTATCCTGAACACGAATCTGGTCTTCCCGTATAGAAGCAAGCTGTTGAGAAAGATCTTTTGATAACTCTTTCTGTCCTTAGAGAATTTGATCATGCTCTTTTTCTCTGTCGGTTTCATTGTGCTGAACACCTTCTAGTGTTTGTTCAATTCTTCCTCGTTTTGTAATCCATGCAGAAATAAGTGTTACAATTCCGCTAATAATCGCTCCAATAGCCGTTCCAATAATTACCTCCATGACAATTGTTCCCCGTAAAAAAAATAATGAATTCATGCAATTTCTTTTCTTACACTAGCACTTTTAAACTTCATTTGCAAGTTTTTGCCTTATTCTCTTATTTAATATCTCAGAAAACACTCTTCAAAAAGGAAGGCTCAGATTCTCTCTGAACCTAAAATTGTAATATTCATTATACAGAATAGGTGTTATGTGTTTTACTTCACCTAATCCACTCTTAATCTCTCTTTTCGCCACGAACTATGTTGGCGAGTCAGAAGTAATCCATTCTGAATGCAGTTTCTCGATTTCGGCTATTTCACTTTTTAATGCATCAAACTCAAAATCGGAAATCTCAGGTGTATCATCATTATAATATCGTTCCATATACTAACGTGCTTTGCTGCATAAATCATCATACTGTTCTTTTGTGCTGTTTAAAATATTTTTTTACTGACATATACTTTCTCCTTTTCCTCTTATTGATTAAAGCATACTTAATATGTCAGATATAAAAATGGACGGAACCTTTTATTCTTCGTAAGCTCTGTTCAAGCCTGTGCAAAGCCAGTATTTCTGCTGACTCAACGAATTTGCTTCGCACTACTTGACTCGCCTATTAGAAATACCCAAAATAACCTAAAAAGCGCTTATCGCTTCCGTAATCATCCAGATAACCGCTGCCGCAGTCAGCCATCCCCCAATCGTGCGGGTGCGCTTCTCGGTCTCTGGCTTACCCCGGTCATCTTTTCTTGTACATGCCCCGGGAGCTGCCACCATGAGCAGCCCCGTGAGTAAAAGAACCATTTGTATCAAACGCATCATAATCTGCTCCCTGTTGCTATATCATCTTCTTCGCGCTGCTTTTTGCGCATCTGAAGTTCCGCAGGAACTTCTAATATGAACTCGTCAGAGTTCATTATATCATAACTCCGGATCCCTCTTTGTTCTTCTCGATAATATGATTGAGCTTGCGGAACGGAATTGCCACTACAAGTCCAATAAACAGTGAAATCAATACATAGATACCGAGCGCTCCGAGATCCTTCCAGTAATCCATCTTATATAGACCGCCGATCGTCTCCCTCATGGCATTCATGCCGTACGGGAACGGCAGATACTTATAGAGCATCTGGTATACCTTCGGCAGCGTCTCAATCGGGAACGTACCGCCGGCACCGGCCACCTGGATTACCATGACCACAATCGCGAGCGCCTCACCGACATTGCCGAATGCCACGGTCAGTGAGTAAATAAACAGGGTAAATACCAGGCTCGCCACAGCGCCTGCCAGCCAGAATAATACCGGGTGATGGCACTGGATTTTAATATAAAACAGGTTGCCCAGAACCGTTAAAAGCGTCTGTGTCTGCCCCACCAGGAAAAAGATCATGTATCTTCCGAAATACTCCTGGTACGGCTTCACATTTTCGACGCCCTCAACCGGATGCACCTTCACGTGAATGATCGCAACCAGAATCAGCGCTCCTACCCAGAGAGCGAGGATCGTGTAGAACGGAGACATCGCCGAGCCGTAGTTTTCAATCTCATAGATACCGACCGTCTCCAGATTTACCGGGGAAGAAATAAAGGCTCCCAGCTCCTCCGGATTACTCTTTACGATTTCAAGCAGCTCCTGATACTGGTCATTCTGCTGTAAGCTTACCAGATCCGCCGTGACGCTGTTTAGCTTGGCGAGAAGTTCCTGCGCCATGGACAGTGATCCGCCAAGGCTGTTGCTTCCACGCTCAAGCGTGCTTTGATAATCGGAAAGTGCATTCTCCACACCGTTAAAATCGGCATCTACGCCGTCTAAAATACCCGCTGCGGCAATCATGGATTGCTGCATGGAGCTCATTGTGTTCTCTAACTTCGGCTTGACATTGTAAGCAAAATCATTGCGCAGTCCATCGACCGCTTTCTGGCAGTTTGCAATCTCCGTCACAATTTTATTACTGAGATTCCTTACCGTCTCCATCGATGTATCGGCATTGTTCTCCAGCGCTGTCAGGTCCGCAGTGATGGTATCCAACTGCGTGCGGATTGCATTAATCTGCGCCTGCATATCCTCCGGCGCCGTATCCTCCCACCCGGATACCGAAGTATCAAACAGCTGCCTCACGTATGGCATCATCGCCGATAAGCCCTGTACCGTGACGGAAGTGCCCTGGGAATACTCCGAGAGACGGTTTAACGCATTGGTGATGACGGACGACACATTATTTAACGAATCGTTCATCATGTCAAAGCTGTACGACACCATATCCGCCGTCGAACTCACCGTGCTGTTGCCCGCAACCAGCAGACTCTCCATGCTGTTGATGGATGCCTGACCGTTGGAAACCATGTTGTTCACATTCGGAAGCATGGTCTGACTCGCCTCCACAATACTCTGGGCGGAATTCATAATGCTGACAAACGAGTTCAATATATTGATGTAACTCTGCAGGTCGCTGCTTAAATTATTGAGTCTTACCAGAACACTCTCCGCCGGATCGGAATCTTCCGCATCCACATCCGAGAGGGCGTTCGTCACCTTCATCGTGGTCTCTGCAAGCGTGCTCACCACCGTGCTGTTCACCTGCTCCTGCACAGCCGTCTTGGCCTTCTGTGTGATCTTGGAGGCAATGGCGTTCTTCTTGGCATTCTCATAATAGATAATATCCGGATGATCCACCTCTCCGCCGAGGAAACTGATCATATCTTCCGTAAAATTCTCCGGGATGATGAGCGCCGCATAATAACTTCCATCATAGACGCCGTCGATCGCCTCATCGGTCGTATCCGTAAACACCCAGCCCATCGTCGTGTTCGACTCAAGCGCAGAGATGACACTGCTTCCGACATTTACACTGTTCCCTAAAATTGTGACTCCCTCGTCGTCCGACGCCACCGCGATCTTAAGATTTCTGGTTGCGGACGGTCCGTACGGATCCCAGTTTGACAAAATATTAAACCATGCATACAAAGACGGCAGAATACAGAGTCCCAGGATCACAACGACAGCCACCACGTTGGTGCTGATGCGCTTGACATCGGCGAAAAAAATCTTAAATATATTACGCATTCTCCTTCACCTCCGTGTCCGCATCTTTCTGTGCATCTGCCTCTTCCACAGCCTGTGCATCCGCATCTTTCTGTGCATCTGCATCTTCTACAGCCTGTGCATCCGCATCCTTTTGTTTCTCTGTCTCTTCCACAGTCTGTGCCTTTTCCGCAGTCTGCGTTTCTTCCCCGGATGCCTTAGTCTCAATCAGCCGGGTCTCCGCCTCTGAGTTTAATCCGTCGTCAATCCTCTGAATCACATTTCTGAGATTTCCCGGAACATTATCAATCTCCAGTCCGATGAGGGAATCCACGCGTCTCCCCTCGTCGTTGATCTCGCTTAACTTTTCCTGAAGGTTATAGTCCATATACTCCACCAGAATCAGATAGGCTGCCAGCAAAAACAGCGATACAATCCACAGAATCAGAAACACAACCTTATTGCTCTCTGTCCAGAACAGAAGGAACAGGAAGATCAACGGAATAATAATAATACACTTTAAACCGATACTGATTCTCTTTTGATTCTTCTCGTGAATCCTGCGCTCATACGTCACGAGCATCTCATACATCTGTTCGTATTTTTCTTTCTTTTCCATAAAATCTCCCATTTTCTACATCATTTCCGTATCTTCCATACGCTTTTCTACAAAATGATTGATCTTCACAAACGGAAGCCGGATCACAAGACCAATCAGAAGCGCCGCCACCGCAAAAAGCAGCAGTTCTCCCAGATACTTCATATAATCGCTTCCGTACATACCGCCAATCGTCTCACGCATTGCGTTGATGGCATACGGGAACGGGAAGAAGATATAAATCTTCTGATAAATCTCCGGAAGCGTCTCAATCGGGTACGTTCCGCCGGAACCTGCAATCTGGATAACCATGACTACGACCGCCGCCGCCTTGCCGACGTCGCCGAAAGCCAGCGCCATCGCATAGATAAACAGCGTAAAGGTAAAGCTTGCCAGTGCTGCCGTCAGCCAGAATAAGCCCGGATAGAGGATCTGGCAGTGGAGCAGATAAATATCTCCCAGAACAATAATCGCCGCCTGGATCTGCCCACACACAAAGAACAGCAGATATCTTCCGAAGAACAACTGATAGGACTTCGGGTTGGAAAGCCCTGCGGTATCCGGCTTCACTTTGATCAGTGCCACCAGAATCGTTCCTCCTACCCAGAGGGCAAGCACGGAATAGAACGGCGTCATCGCCGATCCGTAATTTGCAATCGCGTAGATCTCCTGTGTCGTCACCTGTACCGGTTCTGCAAAGAAGGCGCCGTAATCCTCCGGATCACCCTGCAAAAACTTCAGCAGTGCATCTACTTTTTCATCATCTTCCGCACTCTCCAACCGGTTGATCAGTTCCGTCAGCTTTGTGCTCACATTGTCAATCACGGTCTGGATCTGCTCAAGGCTCTCCGTTGTGTCACTGACCGTTGTCTGAATTCCGTCAAACACCACGCCCATATCATTTACTGCGGTATTTAAGTTATCCAGAAGCTTTGTCACATTGCCGAGCATCTGCGATACACTGTTTAACACTCCGTCCATCTGCGGAACAAGACTGTTGGTATACATATTCTTCAGATTGGTAATCGACTCGCTGCAGTTGTTTAACACCTGTGTCACGCTTGCCACAGAGCTGTTCACCATATCCGCAACAATCTGACCGGAGCCGTCTGTACCACCGCCCTGCTGGAGCAAAGCATTTAATGCATTCTGAATATCCTCAGCACCATTGTTCATGCTGTTTAAGGTATTTAAGATCTCCTGAATCTGCTGATTCACCTCATCGGACACGGTCGAATCTATGGAACCGATCCCCTCCGTGGAGCCTGTTCCTTCTGTGGAGCCTGTTCCTTCTGTGGAACCTGTACCCTCCGTGGAGCCTGTTCCTTCCGTGGAGCCTGTGGTTCCCGATGAATTTGCCGCCTGATCTGCCAGACTCTTCTTCAACTGGTTTAACTGTCGGATCAGTTCCGCCGTATCGGTTGCCGTCTTGTTCAGATTGTCTGCCGTAGACTGCGCATTCTGCGCCAGGTTCGCGTTGTTGATATCCGTTGTGATGGAATTGATCGAATGATTGATGCCATCCAGTGTCGTCTGCACATTGCTGCTGAAATTCTCCAGTGAAGTTTTCGTGGAATTCAGATTGCTCTGCGAATTCTGGAAACTCTTCTCGCCATTCTGAATCTGGCTGCTGAGCTTCGGCAGTTCTCCGTCTGCGGTTTTGATCTCTGCCTCCAGCACTGCATTCGCCGAAATAAACTCATCAATCATATCACTGTAACCGATCAGATTGTTGTTCAGGTTGGTCAGTTTGCCCTCAAATTCGCTGAACACATCCTGATTCTCCATCTCAGAGGACAGTTCGTTCGTCTGTGTAAAAATGGTACTTGCAACCACCTCGATAAACTTCTCGTTGATGCTCTGCTTTACCGTCGATACAGCGGTATCCGTAATCTTGGTTGCAACCGCATTCCGTTTTTCATTCTCATAATATGTGATCGTCGGATTCTTAAAGTTCTCCTTGAACACATTATACATACTGTATGTAAAGCTATCGCTGATGATGACAGCCGCGTAGTAATCTCCGTTCCTGACACCTTCAAGTGCGGCATCCGAATCCTCAAGGAACACCCATCCGATCTTGGTATTCTCCTTCAGTTCCTCCACAACTTCATTGCCCATGTTCTCTGTCGTTCCATCCGAAAGGGTGTATCCTTTATCCTCCGACACGACCGCAATCTTGATATTGGAAGTATTCGCATAAGGATCCCAGTTTGAATAGATGTTAAACCATGCATACAGCGATGGAATAACACAGAGTCCCAGCGCAATAATCATTGCGAATGGATTCTTCACCAGTCCCTTAATGTCTTTTGCAAAAATACGCCATATATTCTTCATATAAATATTCCCGTTTCCCTTTCGTAGTTCCCTTTGCGTTCAAAAATCGCTAATATTATACCGTATTTTACCGCAAATTGGAACATACAAAATTCAGATGCTGTATATATACCGATACAAAAAAAACCTATCTCATATGGGTTGTCCCACATACGAGATAGGTTCTGTCTGCTGTTCCTTAAGCTACCTTGCTCTTAGCCAGCTCTGCCAGTGCTGCAAATCCCTGTGCGTCGTTTACAGCCATCTCTGCTAACATCTTGCGGTTGATGTCCACACCAGCTACCTTTAATCCGTGCATCATCTGGCTGTAAGAAATACCATTCATTCTTGCAGCTGCGTTGATACGTGCGATCCATAACTGACGGAACTGTCTCTTCTTCTCTTTTCTGCCTGCATAAGAACTCGTTAAGGCTCTCATGACAGACTGCTTTGCTACACGATACTGCTTGGAACGTGCGCCTCTGTAACCCTTTGCTAATTTTAATGTTCTATTATGCTTTTTCTTAGCGCCTAATCCGCCTTTTACTCTTGCCATTTTGCATTCCTCCTTAACTTATTCCTATAAATATGGTAAAATCTTCTTCATGTTCTTAACGTTTGTTGCATCGGTCATTGCCGGCTTACGAAGATTTCTCTTGTTCTTGGTTGTCTTCTTGGTTAAGATATGTCTCTTGTAAGCTTTATTTCTTTTTAACTTTCCTGTTCCTGTTACTTTGAAACGTTTTGCAGCTGCTCTGCTGGTTTTCATTTTTGGCATGATATGTTCCTCCTTAATTATGATTTTTTCTCTGCCAACACCATGCTGATGCTTCTACCTTCAACTTTTGGTGCTTTTTCCACTACTGCTATTTCGCCGAGGCTTGCGGCAAAATCATCCAAAATGTGCTTGCTCGCATTCATATGAGCCATCTCACGTCCGCGGAAGCGCAATGTGATCTTCACCTTGTCTCCCTTGCTAAGGAACTTCTTCGCAGCGTTCATTTTGGTGTTCAAATCGTTTGAATCGATATTTGGCGACAAGCGAATCTCTTTGATCTCAACCACTTTCTGCTTCTTTCTGGCTTCCTTTTCCTTGCGTGCCAGTTCATATCTGTACTTGCCGTAGTCGATAATCTTGCATACAGGTGGCTTTGCGGTTGGAGCAATCTTCACCAGATCAAGCTCTGCCTCTTCCGCCAGCTTCATTGCTTCGCGTGCTGACATAATGCCAAGCTGTTCTCCGTTCTCTCCGATCAGACGAATCTCCTTGTCTCTGATCTGTTCGTTAATCATTAACTCGCTAATGGTATCGTACCTCCAAATAAAAAAGTGGATAGGCAGACTATCCACTAAACATTCAAACCCGGAACATGATATGTTCGCAATACTTTGAAATATGAACCATGAGTCACGTATTTGTGCTCCGGTGAGAGTGGATACTCTACTTTGTTTTCTAACAACTATTTAAATCTATCACACACACGTATCCGTGTCAAGTGTTTTTTATTATTTGTCGCTGGTGTTGTCGCTGATCATCTTGCGGATCGCCGCCTGCTCCTCCTGTGATACCAGACTCTTGACATCAAGCATCACAATCAGCTCCTTCTGACAGGAAGCCACATCATTAAAACAGCACTGCTGTCCGCTCATCAGTGTCGGCATCGGAAGCACTCTGGAATCTTCCACGTCCACAATTTCCTTTACCTTTTCCACCTCAAGTGCCAGCTTCATGCCGCCCACATTGACAACCACAAGGTTGTCCACCGCAATGTTCCCCAGTCCAAATCTGGATGCAAGGGAAAACACCGGCAGGATCTCTCCGTGAAGGCGGATGATGCCTCTGATATTGGCAGGAGAAGTCGGTACAACCACGACATTCATCTTACTCTCAATGGATTCCACGTTCTCAAGTGATATTCCATAATCCATTCCCGTTAATGTAAATGTCAGCAGCTGCATGTGACTTCCCCCCTGTTCTGAAACTTTTCTTCTTGCTATTATATCCCTTTTCTTTCGGTTCGGCAACCGCAGAATCTGTCAATTTTTAATTTTTTAATACAAACTTTCCAATCAGCTCATCCAGTGCAATCGCCTGCGCAGACAACTCCTCACTCGTTGCAGAGGACTCCTGCGCCGTTGCAGAATTGGACTGTACAACCTCGGAAATCTGGTTGACTCCCTCCTCCGCCTGTTTCATGGCTTCTGCCTGATCCTTGGAATTATCGCTCAAGCGCTTGGAAGTCTCCGCAATCTGCTTGATTCCGTCAATTACCTCTTCAAGAGACGTGGACACACGCTCTACTGCCTGATTGCCCTCTTCAATTTCTTTGAGGGAAGCCTCAATCAACTCTCTGGTGTCCACCGCAGACTGTGTACTCTGCTCTGCTAGCTGCCGGATCTGCTCTGCAACGACAGCGAATCCTCTTCCTGCCTCGCCGGCACGCGCCGCCTCAATGGAAGCGTTTAAGGACAGCAGGTTCGTCTGTGACGCAATATTCTCTATATCTGTAATAATGTTTCCAATCTTGTTGGAAGATTCGTTGATGCGGCTCATGGTATCAATCATGGACTGCATCTGATTCTTGCTCTGATCCGCTTCACCTGCATACTGCTTTGCCTGCTGGTAAGATTCCTCTGCCTGCTCCGCGGTCTTCTGGATATTCTCTGTAATGCTTGTGATGGTCGCCTGCAGTTCTTCCACAGCTCCTGCCTGATCCGTTGCGCCCTCCGCCAGACTCTGAGATGCCTCTGCAAGGTTGCCGGAACCGGCAGAAACCTGGTTTGCCGCATCTTCGATTGATGTCAGCGTCTCTATCATCTGATCGCGCAGAACGCGCATCGCCACAATCAATTTTTCAAAATCAAGCGTATAACCGTCCTTGTGCTCCGACTGCACTGCGTAATTGCCCTGTGACATCAATCCGAGAATTCTTCCCGCATCATTGATGATAAGATTCAGCTTATCTGCCATGTCTGCCGCCTCACGCGCCATGTCTGCGACCTCATCCTGCGTGGAAACCTCCGGGAACGGAGTAGAAAGATCTCCCTGTGCAAACATTTTAAACCGCTCGCCAAGTGCCTCAAGCGGTTCGGAGATTCCCTTTGCCACCTGATTGCCAAGCTTGTTGGCCATAACCATTGCCAGAGCTGACACTGCCACAATCACAATCGCAAGAATCACGCTGACTGCCGTCAGAGTGGAGGACAAGCGGTCTCCCTCCGTCACTTTCGTATTCATCAGTTCTATCATATCTGCATAGATATCTTCGTAGATCGGATCCAGACTTTCCTTCATCTGCTGCTGTGCCGCTGTGGACTGTGTAGCATCGGTGGTTGCACCCTGCTCGATGATCGGTTCCTCCGCTGCCCAGTATTGCTGCAGTTTATCTGAAATCTGCTGGTAGAGTGCCTTTTCCTCGCTCGTCGTTATTACATCCCCAACGGTTGCGAAGTAATTCTCGAACTTTGCTTTCTGTTCGTCATGTTCTGTCATGGCATCATCCACCAGTCCCTGCTCATCAAATCCGATGATTCCTCTGGTCGCTGATCTCGTGTTGGCAAATGTGATCATCGCCTTGCCGATATCTCCCTGTGAAAAACCATAATTCACAAGTGCGCTGGAATAACGGTTCGACATCACAAGCATCGCTGCCAGCCCGACTACCGCTCCTATGGCAGTGATTGCCGCCACCATAACAAATGCTTTTGTCAGTCTCTCTTTGATTCGTACATTTTCAAACAATTTCGCTCCTCCTGTGTGCTGTATTCTCTACATCCGTGTATATTTTTTAGTACCTTTGTATTATAGTTCTATTTTACTACGTGTTCAACTGGTTTCCATATTTTTTTGACAAATGTGATTTTTTTCTCTATGATTAGTCTGAATTAGATTATCTGAAGAGAGGATTTTACCATGGAACACCGCATCATAGATCTTCATGTCCACTCCACCGAGTCGGACGGCACCCTTACTCCCACCGAGATCGTATCTGCCGCAAAGGCTGCCGGTCTGTCCGCCTTTGCGCTCACAGATCACGACACCGCGGCAGGTGTCTCTAAAGCTGCTCCCGCCGCTGCCGCCTGTGGTATTGAATTAATTCCTGGCATCGAGCTTTCCACGGAATATGAGCTGCCCACCAGAGCCGGCGGCGGAAAAGAAGTCCATATCGTCGGTCTCTACATTGATCCGGAGCACCCGCTCCTTATCGAGAAAACAAACGAGTTCCGCCGCTGCCGTGATGCGCGCAATGAAAAAATAGTGGCTGCCCTGCAGCGCGAAGGCTTTTCCATTACCACAGAAGCACTCCTTGCCGCCAACCCCGACAGTGTCATCACGCGCGCAAATATCGCACGTTTTCTCTACGACAGCCATCAGATCAGGAGCGTCTCGGAGGCGTTTGAAAAATATATCGGCGACGGCTGCAAATGCTATGTCGGCCGCTTTAAAGTCTCCCCGATGGAGGCAGTCGAACTGATCCACGCCGCAGGCGGCATCGCCGTTCTGGCACACCCGCTGCTCTACCACATGAGCCAGACGACCTTGCAGCATCTGATCGACGAGTTAAAAGAAGTCCACCTTGACGGCATCGAGGCGATCTACTCGACCTACACCACCGGCGAGGAACAGTACGTCAAGCGGCTTGCAAAAGAGAACGGGCTTCTCATCAGCGGCGGCTCTGACTTCCACGGCACCAACAAACCCACAATCCAGATCGGGACCGGACGCGGGCATCTCTACATTCCCTATTCCGTTCTTGAAACCATCAAAGAACACCTCCGCGCATAAAGGCAGAAGAAAGGACTGTCGCATCGGGAATAGCCAGTTTGCCTTGAAGCGATAAGGAATATTACAAGAGGCACACTTGGGGATTTCAGTTGAAAATGCAAATGGAAATTCTGTTCAAAAAAAGTGGCATTTCTAACCCGCCGGATGCTTGCATCCGCGATAATCCGTGTCTTCCCAAGTTTGGAACACTCTACGGACTGTGTCCGCAAGTCAGCAGACAATTTTAGGACTTTCGTGTGTGTCCCTTATGGATGCCGCAGAACAAAACATAACCGCGCGAAGCCGATGTTTGAATTGGCATCTGCCGTATTTTCAATAGCAGATGCCAACGAGTTTCGGTTCGCGCGGTTTTATATTGTCTGCGAAGCGGCATCATTAGGGACACCAGGAAGTCCGCTCATTGTCTGTGACTTGTCGGACACACTCCGGAAGTGTCCAAACGTGGAAGAGACACGGAATCCGATGCAAACATCCAGCAGGAAGAAATGCTCACATTTTTCTCAAACGAATGTTCCATCTGCATTTCCAGCTGAAATCTGCGTGGTGTGCTTCTTATAATATTCCTTATCGACTCAAGGCAGCTGCCCGCCCGATGCAGCAGTCCCTCCTTTTACAGGATAAATCGCTCGATCACCTCGGCGATCGCATTGTGATTGTTGTCGTGCTCCGTCACATAATCCGCTGCGGCTTTCACCTCCGGCGTGGCATTCTTTACCGCTACCCCGATATGCGCCGCATTAAGCATTGCAATATCATTCTCCTCATCTCCCACCGCTACCGTACAGTCTAGCGGAAGATTCAGCATCTTCGTAAGACAGGACACACCGGTTCCCTTGCTGGTATCAAGCGGACAGTATTCCAGATACTCTCTGCAGGAGAAAAAGCTGGTACATTTTCCCTTTTCCCATTCCAGATTCTTCTCGCGGAACCGCGCGAGACGCCCCGTATTTTTTAAATCAATCATGAGAACCTTCTGCGGCTCCTCCTCCAGCAGATCCAGCACATTCACCGAAAGCTTGTAGGAAAGTCCGGATTTTTTCCGGTAATACTCAAGCTCTGCCGTATGTCTTGTGGTAATAATCTCGGTGTTATTGTAGGTCTGCGCATAAATTCCCGCCTTAGCGGCTCTCTCAAAAAGCTCCTGCGTCACTTCAATCGGGAGCGAGCGCTTTAGCAGCACACGATCCGCGGCACAATCGTAGAGCACCGCCCCGTTAAAAGCGATCATATAGCAGCCCGGCCGTGTCAGTTCCAGTTCTCTTGCAACCGCCCTGCCGCTCTCCACCGGACGTCCTGTGGAGAGCACAATATCGTGCCCGGCGAGAAGCATTTTCTGGATGGCGGCCCGGTTTTCTTCGGATACTGTTTTGTCGTCAGAGAGCAGCGTCGCATCCAGATCAACAAACAAAATCTTGTGATTCATACTCATTCCTCCCATCCTGCCTTAGCCCGTCATATGTCCTGCGATGTTCCTACTCTGCCGGTTCTGCTGGGACAAATACACGCTCGCGGTAGACATGATCTGTCTTTGGCACCGCCGCAACCGCCTCCTCGCAGAACTGCTTCTGGGAATTGACAAGCACTTTCCCTCTTCTGTCTATTTTCTCATATTCCCCGTCCGGCTTTAACACATGGGCTTTGGTATTGTCCGCAAGTTCCACGTCCAGAATATGCTTTACCTTTTCTTTTAACGTATCGTCCAGCACCGGGAATAAAATCTCCACACGACGGTCCAGATTTCGCGGCATCCAGTCCGCGCTTCCCATATAGAGTTCTTCCTCCCCATCATTTAAGAAGAAGAAAATACGGCTGTGCTCCAGGAAATTTCCGACGATGGAACGCACATGGATATTCTCGCTGATTCCCGGGATTCCGACCTTTAAGCAGCAGATTCCGCGGACGATCAGTTCGATCTTTACGCCGGCCGCCGACGCCTCGTAGAGCGCGGCAATAATGCCCTCGTCACACAGGGAATTCATCTTGGCAACGATTTTCGCCGGCTTTCCCTCGCGCGCATGCTTTGTCTCACGTGCAATCAGGCGCATAAAACGGGTGCGCAGCCAGATCGGCGCCAGCACCAGTTCGTTCCAGGAAAGCGGCTCAGAATATCCGGAAAGCATATTAAACACCGCGGTCGCATCCTCCCCGATCGCCTCATTGCAGGTAAAGATTCCGCAGTCCGTGTAGAGCTTTGCCGTAGAATCGTTGTAATTGCCGGTTCCAAGATGCACATAGCGCCTGATGCCGTCTTCCTCGCGGCGCACAACAAGCGCAATCTTGCTGTGCGTCTTAAGACCGACCAGACCGTAGATGACATGGCAGCCCGCCTGCTCTAACTTCTTCGCCCACACAATGTTATTTTCCTCGTCAAACCGTGCTTTCAGCTCCACGAGCACCGACACCTGTTTTCCGTTCTCCGCCGCCTGCGCGAGAGATGCGATAATCGGTGAATTGCCGCTGACACGGTAGAGCGTCTGCTTGATGGCAAGAACGTCCGGATCCGACGCCGCCTGCCGGATAAAATCGACCACAGGATCAAACGTCTCATACGGATGATGCAGCAGAATGTCGCCGCCCCGGATTGCCTCAAAGATATCCTCCCCCGGCTCAATCTCCGGCACGCGCTGCGGCTTATACGGTTCGTAGCGCAGGGAATCGCACCCGGAGAGCCCATACATCTTCATCAGAAATGTCAGGTCAATCGGTCCGGATATCTGAAAAATATCCTCCTCCGCCACTTTCAGTTCATCCTTTAAAAAGCGCAGCAACTTCTTGTCCACGGAAGCTTCCACTTCCAGACGGATGACTTCTCCCCACTGTCTCTTTTTTAACTGTTTCTGGATCTCTTTTAAAAGGTCTGCCGCCTCGTCCTCATCGATCGGCAGATCCGCGTTACGCATGACGCGGTACGGATGTGCGCAGAGCACATGGTAGTTTAAAAACAGCTTATCAATATTTTTCTCGATAATCTGCTCCAGGAGAATAAAGGTGCGTCCCTCCACCTCCCCGGAATTCTCCGACGTATCTGCCGGGATCGGCACCAGGCGAGGCAGTACCCCAGGCACCTGCACCGTTGCAAATTCCACCGCGTCCTTATGCTTTTCATCCTTCTTGCTGGAAAGCAGCGCCGCGATGTTGAGCGTCTTATTGCGGATCAGCGGGAACGGGCGCGATGCGTCCACCGCCATCGGCGTCAATACCGGATAGACGTCCTCCTCAAAGTAGCGGTCCACGTACGCCGCCTGCTCAGCCGTCAGTTCCTCGTATTTTTCAATAATGTGTATTCCGTTGGCTGCCATCAGCGGAACGAGGGAGCGGTTATACGTGTTGTACTGGCTCTCGACGAGTTTTCTGGTCGCCGTGTTGATCCGGTCGAGCTGCTCCGATGCCGTCATGCCCGCAATATCCCGCTTGCGGTAGTCCGCATGTACCATATCCTTTAACGACGCGACCCGGACCATGAAGAATTCGTCCAGGTTCGACGACGTGATGCTCACGAATTTGAGCCGTTCTAACAGCGGAATGCTCTTATCCTTTGCCTCGTTGAGCACGCGGGCGTCAAACTTCAGCCAGCTTAGCTCTCTGTTCTCGTAATATTCCGGCAAATGGAATTCGTTTTTCTTTTCTTTTTCCATGTATCATCCCTCCACGTCCTTACGAATAGACACGTTTTTCCTTCACGACCGGCTTGATGCTGAAAATGCGCTCAAAATAAGCCGTCTTGGAAGCGAACAGCGCCTTCTCCAGCGCAATGTCCTCATCCGTCTCGATCGTAATGATCAGTTCTTTGTCGCGAAGCTGTGCTTTTACGTTTTTAAACTTCTGTTTGTGGCTGCGATCCATCGCATTGGAAACGCGCAGAATGGCGGATAACTTTGCCACCGTAAGAAAACTCTGCTGGTCGAGCCGGTCCGCTACATCCTCATAATCGGCAAGCGGATAGCTGTTGTAGAGCACTGTCCCCGCAACGATCTCACGCTCCAGATGCGACAATCCCATAATTTCCGAGGACATGATGATGTCGTATGCGCACTGCGGGGCATTGGCAAAGCTGATATATTTTCCGCAGTCATGCAAAATCGCCGCGACCTGCAGCAACAGCCGCTCTCTCTTTCCGAGACCGTGCTGTTTTTTCATCGTGTCAAACAGAAGCATCGCCATCTGGGTCAGCGCTTCAATGTGCGGTGAATAGCTCATGTAACGTCTCGAGAGACTTTCCGCGGCCGAGATAATATCCTCATCAAAATCATGCGTAGGCTTATAGATACGGTTTTTCTGCGCGTAGTCGCAGGCGATTCCGTCGCTGACAATCACGCCCGGCGCCCACAGTTCCTTTGCGCCCAGCCCCCTCGCCATGCACTTGCAGATGATGATATAGGGCACGATCAGCGGGTCGTTCTCGTTGGAGAGTCCCAGTTCCTCCGCGATCTCCTCCAGGCTCTTCCTGCCGAGCTGCTCCATGTACTGGACGAACTTCTCAATCGACACGGTATTCTTGTTGCGGTTCTTCTCGAGGCGGCAGACCAGTTCCGCGATATAATCGCCGATCACAATCAGGTATTCAATCTCCTGATTTTCCAGATACATTGCCTTGAAGACTTCCATCTCCTTTACCACCATCTCCTCGATCTGCAGTTCATACTGCGCCAGGTTCCGGCTCTTTTTGGCAAGCTGTTCCCGCATGCGCATGGTGCCGAGTCCCAGATGCTGGGTGGTCAGCACCTTTCCCTTTGAGAACACGGTAATCTGAAGTCCCGATCCACTGACGTCCACCACCGCTGCGCTTCTGCCGATGAAATGCTCAAACTCCTCACGCATCGCCACCGACTTGTAGCTGATAAAACGGTGCTCCGAGTTACTCAACACACGTACGTTCAGACCGGTGCGCAGCCTGATCTGATCCAGGATAAAAAGTTCATTGTCCACGTCGCGGAGCACCGCCGACGCATACGCCTCGTACGCATCCACCCGGTACTCTTTCATGATCTGCGCAAATTCCCGCAGGGTATCACAGAGTGCCTCCACCAGCTCGTATCCGATGCTGCCCTTGGAGTACGCATCCGCCCCCAGCTCGATTCTGCTGCGCACATAGTCGATATCGCGTATTTTTTTCTTGGCAGACAATTCAAATATCTTGAGGCTCACTTCATACGAACCGATATAAATTGCCGCAAACGTATGGATTGCCATAAATCCGCCCTCCTCTTTATTGTTTTCCAAGCAGATAATTGATAAACTGCTGTGCCGTTCTTCCCGAAAGTCCTCCGTGGGCAAGCTCCCACTTGTTTGCCTCAAGAAGCAGCTCCTCCTGCTCCATCCGCACGCCATATTTCTCCGCGAGCGTCGTGACAATCTTCTGGAACTCCTTCTTATCCGGCGCGCCGTAATAGATCGTCACGCCGAACCGCGCATAGAGGGACAGCTTTTCCTGCACCGTGTCAGAAGTGTGCATATCCTCCCTCACCTCTTCCTTGTCCGAGAACTTCTCACGGATCAGATGTCTGCGGTTGGAGGTTGCATAGATTAACACATTGTCCGGCTTTTTCTCCAGACCGCCCTCAATGACCGCTTTCAGATATTTATATTCAATCTCAAATTCCTCAAAAGAAAGATCATCCATATAGATGATAAACTTGTAGTTGCGGTTCTTGATCTGCTCAATCACATCATTCAGATCGCAGAATTGATGCTTGTAAATCTCAATCAGACGGAGGCCTCTGTCGTAATACTGGTTGGCAATCGCCTTGATGCTTGTGGACTTTCCGGTTCCCGCATCACCGTACAGCAGACAGTTGTTGGCTTCCTTCCCGCTCACAAAGGCCTCCGTATTGTCGACCAGCTTCTGCTTTGCAAGCTCGTAGCCGACCAGGTCATCCAGTTTTACATGTGCGATATTGGTAATCGGAATAATCTGCGCTCCGTCGTCTGTATGTCTGACTCGGAATGCCTTGTGCAGGCCCAGTTTTCCGACTCCGAATTCCCCGTAAAATACCGTGACCGCCTGTTTAAACTCTTCTGCATCCACCGCTGCCTCCAGATGACGGCAGAGCTCTGCGATCCGGTCTCTGATCCGCTTGTTGAACAATTTTCCCGCATCAGCGGTCTCCTCATAGTGCAGCAGCGCGTCCATGCAGTCCACGGAAAAATAGCTGCCGAGCACCGAAAGGTCAAAGTCAAACAACTCTTTCATGATGGCAAAATCGTGCCGCGCCACCTCGTTGATGGAGCCTTTTACCTCCCCGCGGATCTCGCACGCCCTGCTGTATGCATTCTCATTGTTCACAAGCAAAAAAGCCAGGAAATTGTGCCAGAGATTTCCGGAAAATCCGTGGCTGACCGCAAGCTCCATCAGTTTTTTGAGGCATTCATAGAATAATCCCTCAACATCTTCTTTATTATAGTATTCATTCTGATAGTTCTCCATGACCCAGGTAAAGTCATAGAATAACTGCTCGTTTTCAAAATCCCTGTAGAGGATCAGATTCTTCGTTGTCTTCATCTTCCCACATTCCTCACTTTACGCTTCGTAATTCCCCAGAATCTGCAGTCTGGTCGTCTCTTCCGACAATCCCCGCAGTGCATTCTGCACCGCCGGATCGTTCAGATTCCCCTCAAAGTCTACAAAGAACCGGTATTCCCAGTTGCGCTCCGGCAGCGGTCTGGACTCGATGTGATCCATGTTGATCCCGTTATAGATCAGATGGGACAGCATGTGGTAGAGAGAACCGGTCTCATGCGCTCCCTCAAAGCAGATACTGATCTTATTCGCCTTTCTGGTAAACACATGCTTTCCCGTCACGATGATGAATCTGGTTGCATTCTGCTTGTTGTCCTGAATGCCTTCCTCCAGGACGTCAAGACCGTAGATCTCCGCCGTAAGACGGCTTGCAATGGCAGCTTTGTGCCGCATACCGTCCTCCCTGACTTTCTGTGCCGCCATCGCGGTATTTTTTAAGCTGTGCTTCTCCCACTCCCGATGCCCTTCTAAGTATCTCGCACACTGCATCAGTGCCTGCGGATGCGAGTATACATCCGTGATATCGGAAAGCTTCGCTCCCGGCACGCCGAGCAGGGCATGTTCGATCTTGATAATCTGCTCGCCCACGATGCAGTGTCCATACTCCACCATGAGATCATAATTCTCAGAGACAATCCCTGCAGATGAATTCTCAATCGGCAGCACCGCATAATCCGCGTCCCCGCTGGCGATCGCCTCCATGGCGTCCCTCCAGGTCTCCACATGATAGCTGTTCCCCGCATCCTCACCGAAATACTGCTTTAACGCGAGCTGCGTGTAGGCGCCCTCCGTCCCCTGAAAGACAATGCGCGCATTTTTATAATCCAGCGCATCCAGCTCTTCAAAATCCGGCTTTTCATATATGCCGTGCTCCGTCATCAGCTGATACTGGCGCTTTCTGCTGATCGACATGATCTGCTCAAACAGCTCCCGGATTCCGTGCCGGTTGAACGCGCTGTCGCCGAGCGCCGAAAGCGTTGCAAGCTTTTCCATTTCACGGTCTTTGTCAAAAACTTTTTTGCCCGTCTCTATCTTATATTCCGCCACCTCGCCCGCAATCTGCATACGCTGCTGATACAGCGCAACAATCTGCTTGTCAATGACATCAATCTCATCTCTCAACTCTAATAGATTCTTCATAGTGCTCCTTACCGTCTGACTTCCTTTTCGTATCAGGGCATCCGCCGGGTGCTCTTTTGTGCCGACTCCGCCTTAGTTTATAATATAGTACATTAACGTGCTGATGACAAGAGAACCCTTGCAAGTTATTAGACGAAAATGTTATAATTTCCATGATTATATTTTATCGGCATTTCAGACGAAAGAAGGAATCATTCCATGAAAAAAAAGATTTCCATTATCATTGCTGTCATCGTCATTATCGCGCTTATCGCAGCGGCTGCCATTTTCCACTATCTCTCCAACCGGACTCATTTTAATGAGGGTTACGTGAACGGCAACACCGCTGGCAACCTCTACAACGGCGGTCTCTTCTGCGAGTACGACGGCACGGTATATTTTTCCAACCCGTCCGACGGCGGGAAGCTGTATTCGATGTCTCCGGACGGAAGCAATCTGGCCAAGCTCTGTGATGACACGGTATCCTACATCAACGCGGACGAACATTATCTCTACTATGTGCGCAACAATCCGGGAGCAACGGGCGCCGCTCTCTCCTTTCTCTCCGTCAACACCGACAGTCTCTGCCGCATTGACAGGGAAGGCGGCGATGACTCCGTTCTGATTCTGGATTCGGCGCCGTGCCTCTACGCTTCCCTCTACGGGAATTATATTTACTATATCCGCTATGATGAATCCGAGGGTTCCACACTTTATAAGGTAAAAATCGACGGTTCCGGCTGCAAGCAGGTCGACACCGCTCCCGACTTTACCTGCTCGGCAAACGGCGAATATATGTATTACAACGGAACCGACAGCGATCACTATATCTGGCGGCTCAATACCACGGACGACTCAAAGGGCATGCTCTACGGCGGGAACTGTTATATGCCGACTGTCATAGACGATACCACCGCCTATTTCATGGACTGCGACAGCAACTACGCGATCGCCCGCACGGATCTTGCCACCGGTGAGAAGACACTTCTGTCCGAGGACCGCGTGGACTGGTACAACCTCTACGGGGATTATATCTACTTCCAGAAAAACGATTCCGAACATCCGTGTCTCGGATTCATGCGCACGGACGGCAGCGGTTACACCACACTGTTCGAGGGAAATTTCAAGGACATTACAATCACTTCCGAATATGTATACTTTCGTGATTTTTCCACAGACCAGAGCTACTGCGTTCCGCTCGGCTCCTCCGCCTCTCCGGTCGCCTTTGATCCGGGCGCCGTCGAAGACTGATGCAGCATAGAATTGCCGCAATAAGCATAGACCTCTTTCGAGCGATAAGTAATATTACAGGAATACCAGAGAACAAAAAAGTTCCAGAATAAACAGACGGCGGCAAATTCTTTGAAGCAAAATTCACGTATTTCTTCCATGCCGTGGCTGGCATCCCATTCTGTGTCTTGGCCACGTTTGGACACTCACGGAGTGTGTCCGACAAGCCGCAGACAATGGGCGGACTTTCTGGTGTCCCTAATGGCACCTCTTCACAGACAATATAAAACCGCGCGAACCGAAACTCGCCGGCATCTGCTATTGAAAATAAGGCAGATGCCGACTCAGACATCGGCTTCGCGCGGTTATGTTTTGCTCAGAGGTGTCCATAAGGGACACACACAAAAGTCCTAAAATTGTCTGCCGGTTTGCGGACACAGTCCGTGGAGTGCTCCAAACTTGGAAAGACACGGATCATCACGGATGTCAGCTGCGGCATGGTTAGAAATACCGGATTTTGCGGTCAGAATTTGTCGCCGCATGTTTATCTGGAACTTTTAAGTATCTATTTCCTGTAATATTACTTATCAAAACAAAGCACAATATGCTTATTGCGACAATTCCTTTTCATTATGCTTGTTTTCGTCGGAACAGCTTCGTGTCCGTCCGCTAACGCTCCTGCTCTTCGTCTGCGGAGCCTTCTTCCACCGCCTCGATATACTTGGCGAACGTATACTTATAGTACATTCCAAAGAAATACCCCATCAGACCGATTCCATAGATCAGCGTCAGGAAATTGGCAAGCAGCGTGGTTGTGTTCACCCAGACAAACAGAATCATCAAGATTGCAAGCTGGATCGTCGTCTTCATGTTGCGCATTGCGACAAAAAAGGAATACCGGATCGTCGCCTTGACCGGATTCACAAACTTTGCCTGCACGCCGAACACATAGAGGAGCGAAAGAAAATACGGTACAAACAGAATTGCCGCCACTCCCTGCATCAGCTGCCCGAAGGAATTGCCGGCACGACCGCCCAACAGGAAGTCGCCCGCCAGGAATGCACCCGCTGCCAGATAAATAAAAAACAGCGCCGTCGCCTGTTTAAAGTTCTCCTTAAACGACGAGAAAAAATTCTGATGCCAGTACCCTTCATTGTCCGAAAGCTTCATGCTGGTGTAAATCAGGGCGGTCGTCGATGCCCCGATCGTAAACACCGGCAGGGAACAGATCAGCCAGAGCAGATTCAATAAAAATATCTTTCCGATTTTATCAATGGTACGCCAAACCACGTTGTCGAGATCAAAAAATCTATCCCACATGGCACTCCTCCCACAATCTCTGAATGTATTTGCGCGATGCCACGGCATTTTCCGGTACCGTGTTCTCTAAGGTTGCATGGATATACGGCTTGCGCTCTTTCATAAAGCGGATGATCCTGTCGTAGTTCATCTCGCCGGTTCCGGCTGCCACCGATACCAGGCTGTTATTCTCCACCTTAAAATCCTTGATATGTACCATCGCAATATCCTCGCCAAGCACATCGATCGCTTCTGCTATTATAGCATCCCTGTCCTTGTAATTGCAAATATCAAGCAGATTGACCGGATCGAAAATGATCTGAAGGTTCGGTGAACCGATCGCGTCAAGCACCTTTCTCGCCCGCTTCGGATTGCAGACAATATGCTTGTACACCGGCTCGATCGCAACGATCACGCCCATTTTTTCCGCATAGGAAACCACCGGACACAGGTTGTTGATAAAGATCTTTAGCGCCTCCTCGGAATGATTGCGCTCCTCAAAACGGTATTCCTCATTCACTGCTCCGGTTTCCGTGCCGACCACACCCGCACCGAGCAGCGATGCAAACCGGATATGCGCCAGATAGCGGTGCGTATTCTTTGCAAGGCTTGCCGGATTCGGATTGGCGAGATTCAAGTAGCATCCAAGCACTGCCACATCCAGCTGATTCTCTGCAAAAATCTTCTTTAAATACATGGCATAGCCCGGCGTCAGGGCACCGTCATCCACCGGATACTCCGAAATCACCTTTGCCAGCGCCAGATGTCCGCAGGCAAATCCCTGCTCATGTGCAATGGCAAGCCGCTCCTCAAGCGGCGCCTTTTTGATATCATGTAAACGTATTCCAAGCTGCATTTTTCTATCCTTTCCGGGCTTTCTTCCTCCTGCCCGCCCAATGTTCCGGCCGTCTTCTACCGCTCAACCTCATCCACGTTGTGAAGTTCGATCTCCTCTCCCTCGCATCCCTCAATGGAGACGTTGTCCAGCACAAGCTTCTTCACGTTCCGCGCATACAATCCCTTTTTGCAGCATGCTTCCACACCGTTTGACATGATCGGCACGTCGCATTTTGCCTGCCCGGCGAAAGAAACGGATACGTTGCGCATGGTAATCTGTTCGATCTTCTGCTCCGGCAGACCGTCAAAGTAGGATGCTGCCACATGGCAGTCTTTCGCCGTGATATTTTCAAAGCAGAAGCGCTTCATGGACGGTGTGCCGTCATCCACCGGATACGGTTCTCTCGACTGCACAAACTCGGTTCTTCCGTCCGGGTCGCAGAAATAGAAGGCATTCGCAGTAAACGGCGTCATGACCTGCTCCATCATAAGATCCCGGAAGATAATATTGTCCAGAATCGCATCCTTGCCGCGTCCCCTGCGCGTCTTGATACGCAGACCGCGGTCGGTATGGTAAAACCGGCATTTCTCCACGATCAGATTATTGACGCCGCCCGCCATCTCACTGCCGACGGTGACCGCGCCGTGTCCATGCTCCATCAGGCACTGATAGACGTGAATATTGGAGGATGGCGTCTTGTATCTTCTTCCCATGTAGATCTTTCCGGATTTCACTGCGATACAGTCATCCCCGAGGGAGAAGCGCACACCGCAGATCGTCACATCGCGGCAGGATTCCGGATCAAGACCGTCCGTATTCGGTGACTTTGCCGGATTCTCCACGATCAGGTTGCAGAACAGCAGCTCGTCGCTGAAGTACGGATGAATGACCCATGCCGGGCTGTCATGGAAGTAAAGTCCCTGCACACGGATGTTCCGGCAGCGGTTTAAGGAAAGCATTCTCGGACGGAACGCCCCCACCATCACCTTCTCATTCTTCCACCAGTTTTTGTGATTGGCAGCTCCGTTGATGCTGCCCTCCCCGTAAAGGTTCACATCCGAGACATCGATTCCGGAGATAATTCCCGCAAACATCGGCAGCGGATTCCCCTCCCAGGTTCCGAGATTATAGTCTCCCGTCTCATCATAGCTCTCGATGAGTCCCGGCAGGATCGCATAGTGCGACCGGTCAGTGTCCGCCAAAAGTTCTGCACCCTTCGCCAGTTCGACATTAATCCCGCTCTTTAAGAACAGGCTGGTGATCTTATAGGTTCCTGCCGGAATCAACACGCGGCTCTCCGGCGGGCATGCCATGATCGCTGCCTGGATAAACGTGGTGTCGTCCGACACACCGTCTCCCTTGGCACCGAATTTGCGCACATCCAGCGTGACAAACTCGTAATCCGTGCGGAATGCAATCTCTCCCTGTCTGGTTCCATGGGCATCCTCCACGCCGATCTCATAGTCGGTATCCGGCTTTAAGCCGTACAGCGATGTGATGACGGTATCGGTCGTCTTTACCTCATCTCCGTTTACAAGAATACGGTACACTTCTTTTGTCTTATAGATACCGCCGTCATCCAGTTCCAGCGAGACGCTCCTCGCCGTTTTCATCACAAGACGAATTTCCATTGTCTCATCCTCCATTTATACCTTACGGTCATTCGTTACTTCTTACAGTGCAACAAAAGGGTGACAAGCCTGCCACCCTTTTTCTAAGCTTTGTTTTTGATTTTAGCCTTTTACACCACCGGCTGAAATACCATCTACGAACTTATCCTGTGCCATAAAGAATACCACAAGAGAAGGAATGATGGAGATCAGGGACAGTGCCAGAATTCTGTTCCACTGGAATCCGGAATCTGCATCCATGGACATTTTTACGAAAATAGCCAGCGGATATTTTGCCGGAGTATTCACGTAAAGCAACGGTCCCATAAAGTCATTAGATGACCACATGAACTGGAACAGTGCGATGGATGTGATCGCCGGGGAAAGCATCGGAACGATAACCTTCACCAGAGTCTGTACTGCGTTACATCCGTCAATCTTAGCCGCCTCATCCAATTCCTTCGGCACGTTGCGCAGGAACTGAATCAGCTGGAATACGAACAGCGTATCCGTCGCGAACAGGGTCGGCACAATGATCGGGAGATATAACTTGGAATCTACCCAGCCCATCTTGGAAAACATGATGAACTGCGGTACGTTCAATACTACCTGCGGCAGGAATAATGTCGCCATCAATACAGAGAAGAGAATTCCTCTGCCCTTGAACTCAAAACGGCCGAATCCATAAGCGGTAACCGTCGCAGAGATCATCGTAAATACTACCTTCGGAATTACGTAGGAGAAGGTATTTAACATTGCCTTCCATACGTTGATTGCTCCGCCGTAGCTCTCCATTGCCTTTTTGTAACCCTCAAGTGTCGGGTTCTTCGGGATGAAACCGATGCTGGAGAAAATCTCCGCATTGGATTTAAAAGTTGCACCAACCATCCAGACCAGCGGATAGATCATAATCAATCCGACAAGGATCAGGACAAAATATCTTAAGAATACATTGACATAATGTTTTGTTTTACTTTCTGCTGCCATTCTTCTTAGCCCTCCTCATCAGAATAGAATACCCAGTATTTCTGGCTCAGGAATGCAATCGTGGTAAAGATCATCAAGATGACGAACATTACCCATGCCATCGCACTTGCCATACCCATGTCATACTGTTTGAACGCACTGTTGTAAATCAAAAGTGAAATCAGTGTTGTAGAGTTTCTCGGTCCGCCCTGTGTGATGATGTACGGTCCGTTGAACTCCTGGAATGCCTGACAGAGCTGTGTTACCAGGTTGTAGAAAATAACCGGTGTAATGATCGGCACTGTCACAGAGAAGAACTGACGCCACTTGCCTGCTCCGTCGATCGAAGCCGCCTCGTAGAGATCCTGTGGAACACCCTTTAACGCTGCAAGGAAAATAATCATTGCAGAACCGAACTGCCATACACGAAGCAGACAGATTACGAACAGGGAATACTTTGTATCGGACAGCCAGCTCGGGCCTGTAATACCCAAAAGACCGAGGAATCCGTTTAAAAGTCCGTCATCGCGGAATACTGCTTTCCAGAGTACCGCAATGGCAACCGATCCACCTAAGATAGAAGGTACATAGTAAGCGGTACGGAAGAAATTCACGCCCTTGATCTTGAAGTTCAGTATGTAAGCGATAAACAATGCAAATATCAGTTTTAACGGAACTGTGATAAATGCATACTTGAATGTAACCGTCAACGCTGTCGTAATCTTCTTGGTTGTGAAGACATTCACATAGTTCTGAAGTGTTCCGATCACATTCATGCCCTTAAACAGATTGTAGTCTGTAAAGCTGTAGAATAATGAGGAACCCATCGGCCACAGTTTGAATACAAGGAAACCAAACAACCATGGCAAAATAAAGAAGAAGCCGATATTTTCTTTGCAAATGTCAACAAACGTTTTTTTCTTCTTTGGCACTGCAACATTTGCGGTATTACTTTTCTTAGCCAACCTTTTGTACCTCCTGCTTATCTTAAAATTTCATTCACTCACGACTTAAAATCAGTCTCTGCGCATAAGCCATCATGGCTATGCCCATCCGTTCGGAATCTTTTGAATCAAACGGTTCTTTTATCAGACCATCGATCATGGAAAGTCCAATTTCTGCATATTTTTCACTATTTAAAACGCCCAGATTGCAAGCCTTTATAATAGAATATCCCATCATTGCACTTTCTTTTTTACTGAAATCATTATTCCAGCCGGCGGCAAGAATATTTCTGATGGTCTTCTTAAAAATCTCTTCGAGAGATTTGTAATGTTCGAAAATCTCACGACTCATGCTATCTATCACGTCGATCACCGCCATGAGATACCATCCCTTCTGTTCCATATCCGCCTGCTCCGACGGTGCCAGTGCCAGAAGCTGTCTGACGATCTGTGCGTACTCCGCCTTGTTGTGATATCTGGTCTCATACTCCATATAGAATGGATACACCGAAAACATCACACTGCCGGATATCTTCCGGGAAGAATCTTCCACACATCCGAATACGCCGTTTTCGGACTGCGGGCTGTTCTTAAGCCACTCTGCATTTCTTTCTATCCAGGTGCGATACTGCTCTTCTCCCGTCTGATCATACAGGAAAAATCCGTACCTGCCGAACCGGTGGGCATCTGCCGCCGCACGGGCCGCTTTCTCCATCACCTCTTGCAGCTTTTGCTTTTCCGCTTCCGCGGCCAGGGGATACCATGCTCTGCATCCCTCCAGAACCATGACCGAAAGCTGCTCAACATCATGATCTTCTGCTATATATTCTGATACAAACTGATCAAAATTCATCATACACCTTTTTTAAAAATGGAGCTGCTGTCATAAGAACAGCAGCTCCGAATTCATGCAGTCAGATTACTGGGAAATAACGGCTGTTACACCATCATATAATGTCTGTGCTGCGTCCTCTACTGTGTAATCGCCATAGCTTAAACCAGCCATTACATCGTAGTATACACCATCGCTGCTCTTTAACTGAGAATCCTCGAACTTCGGATCAAGGCTGTTGGATACCCATGCAAGAACCTTACCGTTAGCCTCTACTACCTGGCCGTTTAATAAGCCTGCATCGTTAGCTGTCTTTAATGCGATCTGAGATACCGGAACACCTCTCTCAGAGCCAAGGATCTTTGCTGCTTCTTCGTTGTTCATCAAGAAGTTAACAAGTAATGCGGCCTCCTTCGGATGCTCGCATGTTGCGCTGATTGCCCAGCACATGGAAACCTTTGCGTATCCACCCTGATACTCGCCAAGATCTGTTAAGTAATCACCAACAACGATCTCACGTCCCTCAGCTGCGCTTGCAAATTTGCTCGCAGAAGAATCCCACTCGAAGATACCTGCATAGTGTCCGTCGATCCAGTTCTGGTTCTGATCCAGAGATGCAGCACCGTCACCAGCGATTGTTGCTACAGAAGGAATTACATGAGCGTCCTCAAGATCCTGGATGAACTGAAGTCCCTCTGCGATCTGGTCTGTTGTGTAGTTGATCTGTCCGTCTGTTACCCAGTCGGTTCCGTATACAGACTCAAGATAGTATACCATGAGGATCATTCTGTCGTACTCACCTAAAGCTAACGGATAGTAATCATCTCCGTATGCTGCGAACTTCTCACCGCAAGCCTTTAACTCCTCTAATGTGGTCGGGATCTCGCATCCGATCTCATCGAATGTTGTCTTGTCCCAGTAGAAAATTCTACCTGTCATGGAAATCGGGATACCTGCCTGGGATCCGTCAGATGCTGTACACATATCAAGATATGAGGAATCGATCTGGCTGAAATCAATTACGTTAGAGTAATCATTCAGGTTAAGGAAAGCGGTTCCATCGTTGTCATACTGTGTAATCCAGTTCCAGTTGATCTGGTTTACATCCTGTGCAGTTCCTGCTGCGAATGCGGTAGCCATCTTAGCTTCCCATCCATCCCATGCAGCATATGTAGGCTCTACGGTAATTCCCGGGTAAGCTGCCTCAAATGCCTCGATTGCCTTTAATGTTGCCTCGTGTCTGGTGTCACCACCCCACCATGACATTGTTAATGTACAATTCTCATAAGAACCATCATCGGTAGCTGCCGCCTCTGTAGCTGCCGCTGCTTCTGTAGCCGGAGTCTCCGGTGTTGTGGCTGCTGCGTCTGTGTTTGTCTCCTCAGATGTGGAACTTCCACAGGCTGCGGTAGAAAGTGCCATGGCTGCTACTAAACCGGTAGCCATTGTGCGTTTCAAGAAATCCTTTTTCATAGTTTTCTTCTCCTTTTTCTTTATTACTTGGCAATGTGCCCTTTCATCGTTTTGCACTCCGAAAGGTTTTAGTCACATTGCAATAATGTAAGTGCTTACATGTTGTATTATAGCACAGCCCTCATAAAAATGCACTACTTTTTTTCATATTTTAGCTTTTTTTTGTTAGAAATGTTTTCATGGGCAAATATGTGCGGAATGTAGTCTATTGTGGCTGTTTTCCAATGTATGCCAGAATACCGCCGTCTACATATACAACGTGTCCGTTGACAAAGTTGGATGCATCGGAAGCCAGGAAAACAGCGGTTCCCTGCAGATCCTCAGCTGTGCCCCATCTTGCTGCCGGAGTCTTTGCAATGATGAACTGGTCAAACGGATGTCTGGAGCCATCCGGCTGGATCTCACGGAGCGGAGCGGTCTGCGGTGTTGCAATATAACCCGGTCCGATACCGTTGCACTGAATGTTGTGCTCGCCGTACTCAGACGCGATATTTCTTGTAAGCATTTTCAATCCGCCCTTTGCAGCTGCGTATGCAGATACGGTCTCACGGCCGAGCTCACTCATCATAGAGCAGATGTTGATGATCTTTCCATGACCCTTCTTAATCATTCCTGGAATGACTGCCTTGGATACAATAAACGGCGCGTTCAGGTCAACATCGATGACCTGTCTGAACTCGGAAGCCTTCATCTCAAGCATCGGGATGCGCTTGATGATTCCTGCATTGTTGACAAGAATGTCGATCGTTCCGACTTCCTTCTCGATCTGTGCCACCATGGCTTCCACCTGCTCCTCGTTTGTCACGTCGCAGACATAACCGTGTGCCTTGATGCCCTTCTCTTCATAGGAAGCAAGTCCCTTGTCCACAAGTTCCTGCCTGATGTCGTTGAATACGATTGTTGCGCCTGCCTCTGCGAATGCAGTTGCGATTGCAAAACCGATTCCGTAAGATGCGCCTGTTACAAGTGCAACTTTACCCTCGAGTGAAAAATTGTCTAAAATTCCCATTTTTATGTTCTCCTTTTCTATTATTCATGTGGCATCAGCCGCAGTGGCCGATAGCCGCATCGATTGCTTAACTACTGCTTTTCAGCTACAGTGTCACGCCCTGTTTGAAGATTGCCATATCGTGGAAGCCCGCTTCCTCGCTGCAGACTTTTCTGCCGGACGCCACGTCGATCACATAGTCGAACAGCTGCTGCCCCACTGTGTCTAACTCCGCGTCTTCCACCAGCACGCCCGCATTGAAGTCGATCCAGTTTTTCTTCTTTCCGGCCAGCGTACTGTTGCTGGAAATCTTCACGGTCGGAACCGGGGACGCAAACGGTGTTCCGCGCCCTGTCGTAAACAGTACGATATGTGCGCCGCTCGCCGCAAGTGCCGTCGCCGCCACCAGATCATTGCCCGGTGCAGACAGGAGGTTTAATCCTGAGGTTTTTACACACTCTCCATAGGAAAGCACGCCGCACACCGGTGCGCTTCCGGACTTCTGTGTACAGCCCAGTGATTTATCTTCCAGTGTCGAGATACCACCCTTCTTATTTCCAGGAGACGGATTCTCATAAATCGTCTGATGATTGTCCTTGAAATACTGCTTGAAGTCGTTGATCAGTGAGACTGTCTCATCGAACAGTTCCCTGTTGGCGCAGCGGTTCATCAGAAGAGTCTCCGCGCCAAACATTTCCGGCACTTCGGTAAGGATCGTGGTGCCGCCCTTTCCGATCAGAAGATCTGAGAATCTGCCCACCAGCGGATTGGCCGTAATTCCGGAGAATCCATCACTGCCGCCGCACTTCATTCCGACAATCAGCTTTGAGGCACTGATCGGCTCGCGCTCAAACGCGGACGCATAATCGATGAGTTCATTCAGGAGTTTTGCTCCCTCCTCCATCTCGTCCTCACATTCCTGACAAACCAGGAATTTTACGCGATTCTCATCGTAATCGCCGATGTATTTTTTCAATTCGCCGATATTGCTGTTCTCACATCCCAGTCCGAGCACGAGAACGCCGCCCGCATTCGGATGATTTACCAGATCCGCCAGAATCGTTCTGGTGTGCTCCTGGTCGTCTCCCATCTGGGAACATCCATACGGATGCGGGAATGCGATGACTTCCTCAACGCTTCCCTTCACTCTGGCGTTGGCTGCCTTCGCCATTGCGGTTGCAATATTGTTGACACAGCCGACGGTCGGGATGATCCAGACTTCGTTGCGGACGCCAACTTTTCCGTTGGCGCGGGCGAAGCCCATGAATTTGACATCCTCTGTCTTTTTCACATTCGTCTCCACCGGCTCATAAGTGTATTCCAGCAGATCGCCGAGTGCCGTCTTTAAATTATGTACATGCACCCACTGTCCTGCTGCAATGTTCTCCTTCGCATTGCCGATCCTAAAACCGTATTTAATCACCTCGGCTCCGGTCGCAATATCGCGGATTGCCATCTTGTGTCCCGCCGGGATCGTTTCCCTGGCGGTAACCTCCTGTGTTCCCGCCAGAATGGTCTCCCCGGCTGTCAGTTCCTTCAATGCCACGATAACATTATCATTTTCATTGATCTTGATAAAATCCTTCATGAATCGTCTCCTGCCTGTTTTTCACAGTGTATTATGCAAAAATCTTCTCCATTGCCTTACGCATTCCAAGTGTGCGGATCTCTTCTGTATAGGAAGCAACTGCATCCTCCACTCCTGCAAGAGTGCTCAGATCCTGTCCCCAGAATGCCTCGTTGGAGAGAACTGCATGTGCATACTCTCTTGCATCCTTAGAGCTGTTGGCTGCGAAGAACTCCAATACTGCAGCGTCGTCTAAGATATTGTACTCCTGTCCGTCGCGGTGTCCGATCAGCGCCTTGTCGCGGATCTCTGTTCCTGTATAGAATGCCATCAGGGCTGCCAGCGAGAATGTCAGGTGTACCGGAAGCTTTCCTTCCTTCTCGATGTACCCCAAGAAGCTCGGCATACATCTTGCTCTCCACTTGGATACAGAGTTCAGGGAAATGGATAACAGTGCGTGCTTTACATACGGGTTGTTGAATCTTGTGATTACCGCCTCTGCGAAATCGATCAGATCCTGCTTCGGAAGTGTCAGCGTCGGAATTACTTCATCGAAAATGGTTGCTTTCATGAAGTTGAAGATCAGCTCATCCTGCATAGACTCTAACACGATGTCGTTGCCGCACAGATAGGAAGCAAGTACGAAGGATGTGTGCGCTCCGTTTAAGATTCTGACCTTTCTCTGCTTATACGGCTTCTGGTTGTCTGTAAAGATCACCGGAAGTCCTGCATCCGGAAGCGGGAACTCTTTGCTGATGTCCTTTGCGCTCTCGATTACCCAGAGTGCAAACGGCTCGCCCGTTACGATTAAGTTGTCCTGATAGCCGAACTCTTTGCACAGCTCCTCCGCCTCGTCTCTCGGATATCCGGTAACGATACGGTCAACCAGTGTGGAGGTAAATACACATGCATCATTCAGCCATGCGGTAAATCCTTCCTCCAGGTTCCAGAGTTTTGCAAGCTTTAATACGCACTCTTTTAAATGAATACCATTGTCATCGATGAGCTCTACCGGCAGCATCACAAGACCCTTGTCAGCCGCACCGTCAAAGTGCTTGTATCTCTCATATAAGAACTTGGTTAATTTTCCCGGATAGCTCTTCGGCGGGTTCATCTCCAGGCGGTCGGTATCGTCATACACGATTCCTGCCTCTGTTGTATTGGATACGATGTAACGGAGTGTATCCAGTTTTGCAAATGTCGCATACTTTTCATACTCGCCATATGCATCTACCGCATCTGCCACACTGGTCACAATACGGTTAATGCGCTTCGGTTCTCCGTCTACAATTCCGCGCAGCTGTACGGTATACTGACATTCCTGCTCGTGAAAACGATCCAGGCTTCCGAACTCGATCGGCTTTACCAACACGATATCGCCATTGAATCTGCCCTGCTCGTTCGCTATATCAATCATATAATCCACAAAAGCACGAAGGAAATTTCCCTCTCCAAACTGTAATACTCTGACAGGTCTTTCAACCTTTCCTGTTTTTTCTCTGCTTAATAAGTCCATGATATCCTCCTGGTATTCTGATATATACTGCATTTTGTTATTTTGTAAGCGTTTACACCATGTATTCTTACACCTTTTATAGGATTAGTCAATATGTAATTTTGCACAATTTAGTGATGTTATCTATATTCCATTACTTTTTTTTCATTCTTTTGGCATTTTTGTTATTTTTTCCTGTTTCTGTTGTTGCTTTCTCAATTTCAATATTGTATAATAAATATGGTTGCAATGAAACTGCTTTCACAGCTATACTTGTTTTGTACCTTATATTATGTAACTTTACATGTAACGCCCTGGGAAGCATCTCATTTCTTCCATATTAAGGAGTTTCAAAAGGAATCACACCATGACAATTTACGACATTTCGAAGAAAGCCGGTGTTTCCATTGCCACCGTCTCCCGTGTTCTAAACGGAAGCGATAAAGTCCGGCCAGCTACCCGAAAAAAGGTAATGGATATTATAGAAAAATACGACTATACTCCGAATGCATTTGCGCGCGGCATGGGACTTCATTCCGTACAGACGGTCGGTATTCTCTGTGCCGATTCCTCGGATCTTTTTCTCGCCAAGGCAGTGTATTATCTCGAGCAGGAGCTTCAGTCCAACGGCTATGAATCCCTTTTATGCTGTACCGGTTACAATCTGGACATCAAGAAGAATTACTTAAACCTCATTCTTTCCAAGAAAGTGGATGGCATTATTCTCGTTGGTTCCAACTTCATCGGTACCAATGAGGAGGAAAACCAGTACATCAAGGACGTTTCCGCACAGGTTCCCATTATGCTGCTCAACGCTTCCTTTGACTATCCGAATGTGTACAGCACACTCTGCGACGATTACACATCTATGTTCGAGGCAACCGTTTCCATGCTTGACGCGGGGATTGAGGACATTCTCTATCTGTACAATTCCAATTCCTACAGCGGCGTCAAAAAGCTGGGCGGTTTTCGTGCAGCCATGGAGGCACACTCCGTCCCGGATTATGAGAAACGGATTCTCTTCTACGAGGGAGACCCGCAGCAGATGGACGACGTCGCCAATTATCTGGAACGCCTTTCCAAAAAGAAGCTGAGTTTTCACGGCGTGATCGCATCGGAAGATCCGCTTGCCATAGGCGCCATGAAATACGCCAGACGTCAGGGACTTTGCGTACCGGAAGATTTGTCGGTAATTGGATATAATAATTCCATGCTCACCACCTGCTGTACACCGGAGCTTACCTCCGTTGACAACCGTCTTGAGACACAAACGCATCAGCTGGTGCAGACTCTGCTCGGAGTTCTCCAGGGTGAGGAAATGCCGAAGAAATCCATTTTTTCCGGCAAACTTATCAAACGAGGCACTACATTATTTTAATGTTTT